>Ga0116192_1000359_pt1 | contig 35419 bp, 38 predicted proteins | sample AD_UKC113_MetaG_FD_89876 | JGI IMG/M metagenome (GOLD analysis project Ga0116192, IMG submission 89876) | Active sludge microbial communities of municipal wastewater-treating anaerobic digesters from Hong Kong - AD_UKC113_MetaG | ecosystem: Engineered > Bioreactor > Anaerobic > Digestate...
AGCATGGAGTTGCTGATGATGACCCGAGGGGCGTCGGGTGTTGTCTTCCATACGGCGACCGGCTTGCCTGACTGGACCACGAGCGTGTCGTCGACGTCCATGCTCTGGAGTGTTGCGATGATGTCATGATACGCCTGCCAGTTGCGCGCTGCCTTGCCCTCTCCGCCGTACACGATAAGCTCATCGGGTTTCTCTGCAACAGCAGGGTCAAGATTGTTCATGAGCATGCGCATAGGTGCTTCCAGCAACCAGCTCTTGCATGAAAGCTGGGTTCCGTGTGGTGCATGAATCGGTTCCATAGTGTGCCTCCTGTCAGATTGCCTTCGTGCGGATCAGCGTTCGTACGGCGTTGATATCATCAATGTACATCCGGTCTCCGTCCATCGGTGGAACGACCTGCCGGATTGCGGCAAACACCTCGCCGGTCGCTGTGCCGAGACTGCCTTCGCTGCCCTCTATCCCGATGGCTTGGCATGCTGCAAGCAGTTCGATTGCCAGGACATTCTCGACGTTATCGGCGATCGACCGGGCTTTGCGCGCAGCTATGGTTCCCATACTGACATGGTCCTCCTGGTCTGCCGACACTGGAATGCTGTCCACCGAGGCGGGGTGGGCCAGAACCTTGTTCTCTGAAACAAGCGCAGCCTGGGTGTATTGAGCAATCATGAGCCCTGAGTTGAGGCCGGCATTCCTCGTAAGAAACGCCGGCAAGCCCCTGCTGAGCGCCGGATTGAGAAGTCGGTTGGTTCTGCGCTCGCTGATGCTTGCAAGTTCGGCGAGGGCGATTCCCAGGTAGTCCATTGCCAAGGCGACAGGTTCGCCATGGAAGTTGCCTCCCGACAGGACATCGCCATCGTCAGGGAACAGGAGAGGATTGTCCGTGACTGCATTCAGCTCGCTTGCAAGGACGCTCCCCACGAACGTCAGCGTGTCGGCGATCGCGCCGTGCACCTGAGGAACGCACCGGATGCTGTAGGCGTCCTGCACGTCATCGCACGTTCCTGTGAGCCTGCTGTGGTCGAGACAGGCAAGCACCTCAGCGGCGACGCTTTCCTGGCCGGGGTGTGCACGCAGGCTGGCGATGCGCGGATCAAAAGGCTCGAGGCGTGCCCCGAGAGCTTCGATGGTCAGAGCTGCTGCCACATTGGCCAGGTGAAGGAGATGTTCGGCGTCCGCGAAGACCAGCGCAGCAACGCCAGTCATGACGGCCGTCCCGTTGATGAGTGCCAGGCCTTCCTTTGCCCCGAGTGTCACCGCTGTCTGGCCGATTGCCTGCAGGATGTCCTGCCCCTGGAGCACCTGGCCGTGCACCTGTGCCTGCCCCTTTCCGATGAGGACAAGGGCGAGCGAGGCGAGAGGTGCAAGGTCCCCGGACGCTCCAAGCGATCCCTGCGTGGGAATCAGAGGGTAGACATGCTCATTGAGCAGCGAGAGGAGCAGGCGCTCGACCTCCAGGCGGATGCCGGAATGCCCGCTGGCCAGAGTGTTCGCGCGGACCAGCATGGCCGCACGGGCCTCGTCCTCGGCGAAGAACGGTCCGACCCCAACCGCGTGCGACACGACAAGGTTCTCCTGCAGTCTGCTCAGGTCACCACGATTGATGGGCACGTTGCACAGAGAACCAAACCCCGTATTGATGCCGTAGACAGGCGTGCCATGCTCGACAATCTGCGTCACGAAGGAGGACGCTCTGTCAATCTGCTGGACGGCTGCGTCGCTAAGATCGACCGACGCGCCTTCCCGGGCGACATGAAGGACGTCGGCCGCGGTAAGGGCCGAGCCTGTCAGACATATAGTCATGTGTTCATCTCCTGAATGGTAGTTGGGAGTTGCTTCAGTGAATCGACCGAGATGACGTCGGTAGGCACGGACCAGCGGCCCCCGAAGAGCACGGCATGCAACCCTGCGTCACGCGCTCCCCTGTAATCGAGCGTGTAAGAGTCGCCGACGTGCACAATCTCCCCGGGTGCTGCGCTATTGGCCATCGCCAGCGCCTGCCAGATCTCCGCCTCTGGCTTGAGCGCCTGCACTTCGTCTGAGAAGACGAAATGTGTGAACGGCTCAAGGATGCCCAGCTTCTCGAGGACGCATTTCAGAACCCGCCCTGGTGTCTTCCCCGTGTTCGACGTAATGGACAGGGGGTATCGCTGTGCCAGGGCTGCCAGCGACTGCGCAGCGTCGGGCTCGACGAGGACAGGCATAAGTTCGAGAATCGCGGCGTCGTAGCGGGGCAGGAGAGCACTCACGAGTTGGGCAGAGGGATACACGCCAGCTTGCGTCAGCACAAACCGAATTTGCCTGTCTGTCGTCAGTGTCCAGTCGCGCATCTCCCGAATGTCACGGCGAAGGACATCGATGCTGCGCAGGCTCGAGTAGAGTTGCTCATCAGAAACGTGTACATGTTCGCGGGAAAGCAGTTCACTGATACGGCGGGCGCGGATGTGGTCCCGAGCGGCCTCATCGCCATCCCGGTCACAGATCAGCGTGCTCCACAAGTCCAGACTGACTGCGCGTATCATGTCCTCGGCCTCCGACGTTGCCATCACAGTATACGTCAAACGCGGGCCCACGTTCCCTCTGTCTCCTCTGTGGCTCATCTCATGTGTTGTTCAGGCGCTGAAGGTGGCCGGACGACCTTTGGGAGCAGATGTCTGTGCTTGCGGCCCCCCGTGGCGACGGCGCACAGGTTGACTTCATGGGGGAATACCTATACTGAACGATGCAGGCTGGCGGGGCTTGTTATCGAGTTCCTGCAGCCGGGTACGAGCAGTGCGGTCCGCCCTCAGAAGCGGATGCAACCGGTGGCTGCGCGGAAGGATTGACCTCTTACCGCAGGCGGCCGGAACAAAAACCCAACAGTGGAGGAACAGTCATGTTCAGAGCAGGGTCTTGGAGTCGAAACCGTGCAGTCAGGGGTCTGACCGCGGGTGGCAGGTTTGGCAGAAGCACCAGGGTCATTTCGTTGATCCTTGTGCTGCTGATGGTGAGTATGCTGGTCGTCGTTCCCAGCACGCAGTGTCTGGCGTCGTCTGCCGTGTCGATGCGGCGCGTTTCCATCGAGGTTCGTGTGGGCCAGCCGGCTTTCAGCGTAACTGTTGACTCCAAGCGCAGCGACGCGACATTCCCCAAGGCGTTCCTTCCTGTTCAAGTTGGCTCAGGGCTTGCTTTTCCACTGCGCGCTGTCATCGAGGCGCTGGGTGGAACTGTTCGATTTGAGAAGTCACAGAATGTGGTGTACTTCGGCGTCGGGCCTGTGGCCGCAGCCTATGACATTGGGAAGAGGGCGTTGATTGATAGTGCGTACAAGAGCACGGGTCGCAGCGACCTGTTCCGCGTAGTCGGGAAGGTTGGAACGGTCTACATGACCGACGGTACGCTCAAGACACTGGTAGCGCAGGCGGGCGGCTCGGTGCAGACTGTTGTCAGGGGCGGCGCTGCCACAATGTCCTGCCAGATTCCATCGACCATGACCGACGCATTAGGCACTCAGCACACAACCTTTCCAACCAAGGCAGGCAAAATGCGCCTTGTGACGCTGGCTCCAAACCTTGCAGAGAACTGCTTTGCTCTTGGGCAGGGGAGCAACATTATTGCCACGTCTGAGTATACGGACTACCCGGAAGCCGCCCGAAAGATTCCTACCGTCGGAGCGTTCAGCAATCCCTCGCTCGAGCGATTGCTGGTGCTGTCCCCCGACCTGATTCTCGTTACGGATGGCACTCCCCTTGCTGTCGTTGATCGTCTCAAGAAGATGGGACGTACGGTCTATGCCGACAACCCGAGGACACTGCTCGAAATCGTAAGTGCGATCCGGAGCCTCTCCGTTGTCCTTGGCGTTCCAGACCGCGGCTACGAGGTGAGCCTTGGCATGTACCGAGCCATCGAACGAGTAGCTGCTGCCGGTGCCAAGCTGCCGCGGAAGCCGTCGGTCTATATTGAGCTCTGGAACAGCCCATTGATGAGTGCAGGCAAGGGCACGTTTGTGTCAGATATCGTCCGCGTCGCCGGAGGCACGAATATCGGTGACGATACGGACACGGCGTGGCCTACGCTCTCGGAGGAGTTCGTCATCAGTCACAATCCTGATGTGATCATCGTCGCGTCCGGAATGGGTGCTGGAGACGTCACCGGACGAACGTCGTTTTCCACAGTCAAGGCAGTCCAGTTGAAGCAGGTATATGACATGGTCGGAGATTACATCTTCCGGCCAAGCCCTCGCATTATCCAGGGCCTTGAGATGATTGCCGACTATGTCCAGCGTGCAGCCCAGCACTGACCAGCGTATCGGGCGGCATGATGCGACCGTGCTTATTGGCACGGTCGCATTGCTGCTGCTGGTGAGCATTGCCAGTGTGTTCTTTGGCAGTGCAGGGCTGAGTGCCACTGATGTTCTGGCTGGACTGCGGGGAATACGCGCAGGACTGTCTGCAACATTGCCCGTTGCACAGATTGTCTTGCTCAGGCTGCTGCGCATAGGGCTTGGAGTGCTCGTGGGTGCCTCCCTTGGGTTGTCTGGATTCTTGCTTCAGACAGCATTTCGCAACCCTCTGGCAGACAGCTATCTGCTTGGTGTTTCCGGTGGGGCGCAGCTGGCCGTGACGATTGTTGCGCTGCTGGGCGTGCCCGCCACGGCGGGATTCATCCCGGTGATGATAACGGCCCCTCTGCTGGGTTCTCTTGCGGTTCTCGTGCTCTTATTGATTATTAGTCATCGCATAGGTCATGACCTGCTGGCGTTTCTCCTGTCCGGTCTGGCTCTTTCCTACATGCTCAGCGCGATGTACTCCATCCTGGTTTCAACGCGGCCTGATATTCTATCCAACACCGTCTTCTGGTCCTGGATGGGACTCAACAGGGCGTCAGCCTCGGCCATGGTGGTCGTCGGCGCCGGCCTGGTGATCGCTGTTCCCGTCGTGATGGGCATGATGCGGCCTCTGCGGTCCTATCTTGTCGGTGACGACTTTGCCATGAATGTAGGCGTCAATGTCAAGCGCACGCGGGTCGGCATGCTTTTCATCAGTGTGATTTTGGCTGCGACTGACGTAGCTGCCGCGGGCGTTGTAGGGTTTGCCGGGCTGTTTTCTCCTCACCTCGCACGCATGGTGACGCGAAGGACAGACCGCTCCTTCGTCGTGTTGACGATGCTGATGGGTTCCATCGTGGTCGTCATCGGCGACCTGATTGCACGGTCTGTCAGTGCATCCGAGATTCCGCTCAACACGGTCCTTTCGCTGTTCGGAGCCCCCTACCTGATCTGGCTGTCGGTCGAGGCCCGGAGGGCACTGTGAGTGTACCAGTGGTATCGGTCAGAGATGTGGCAGCAGGATATGCTCATGTTCCGCCTGTTCTTAGGCAGGTATTTCTGGACGTCATGCCGGGCGAAACGGTGGCTCTTGTCGGGCGAAACGGGACAGGGAAGTCGACACTGCTGCGTACGATTCGGGGGTTTCTGGAACCAGTACACGGCGAGATTCTGTTCAAGGGGCAGAACATCAAAGTACTTGGCCCACAGCGCCTGGCCTCCTCGATGGGCTTTCTTTCGCCCTCGATTCCTCAGGCCCACATCACCGTGGATGAGGTCATCGAACTGAGTTCCATGGGCAGGCTCAAGACTATGGATGAGTTTGTCGCCTCGGACCATCCGGACGTCTTCGACGAGGTGGTGGGGTTCGGTGCGCGCTTCCTGGATGAGATGTCCTCCGGCCAACAGCGCAAGGTCATGTTGCTGGCCCTTGTCGCCCAGTGGACGGACGTCCTGCTGATGGACGAACCGGAGCTGCACCTTGATTTGCCAAGCCTGCGCGAGCTGCATGGCCTGATCTCGTGGGCATCGGCGAGAGGCAAGTCAGTTGTGTTATCCACCCACAACCTCGAAACGATCCGGCTGCTTCCCGACCGGCTGTATGTCGTGGGGGACGGCACCGTGCGCGAGGCGCCTCGTACCGAGGCGACCATACAGGCTCTCATGGATGGCAACGGGCACGTTCCGGACATGAGGTCGCAGACCTGAGCGAGGGCTGGGTCCGAACAGCACATTGACAGTGCTTGCATGGTCCTGACCACGAACGATTTGACACGGTGCAGATTCATCCTACACTGCTAACTACCAGACAGTTCCAGCATCTGGAAGGCATCAGACGGTGTGCTGGAGCTGTTCAGAAAAGGTTCAGAGTTCTACCAGGAAGGACAGGCGCTGGGAGGTCACGTGAGGGCGTGATGACCCAAGGGCGGAGCCGCTTTAGCCTGTCGCTTGTTGTAGTATTCACAGGTATTCGGTCGCGTGCGTGCTAGACAAGAAGAAGTACCAGGAGGCTTGGAATATGCTGATAGCGCGGGTTGTCGGTTCGGCTGTATCCACCATCAAGGCGGACAAACTATCTGCCCGAAAACTTCTTGTCGTTCAGGAGGCCACGGTACGCAACGAACTCATGGACCGTCCCCCGTTTGTAGCCGTGGATGCCGTAGGAGCGGGCGAGGGAGAACTTGTGCTTGTAGCCGTGGGAAGCGGCGGACGATTCACTGCGCTGACTGACCAGGCACCCGCTGACGCAACGATCGTGGGCATTCTCGATTCACTCGAAGTCGAAGGCACGGACACCTTCCACAAGTCATGATACGCTCCCACGCCCCGCAGGCGGTCAGGAGGGTCCATGCCTGACAACGAGAGGCTGGCAGCACTGGGGATGATTGAGACAAGGGGCCTTGTCGGGGCCGTCGAGGCAGCCGATGCCATGGTCAAATCAGCCAATGTGCGCCTCGTGGGCAAGGCCTACTCCGGTGATGGACTCGTAACGGTCGTTGTCCGTGGCGACGTCGGAGCAGTCAAGGCGGCAACAGATGCCGGCGCAGCCGCTGCGGCGCGTGTGGGCGAAGTTGTTTCGATTCATGTCATTCCACGACCAGCCGGAGACACGGACACGATTATCGACAGCATGGGGCGCAACATGGGGCTGCCTCTTGGCGAGGGTGCATCTCCCGCTCCTGAGACCATCGGTGCGCCTGCCGAGGGGGAGCCGATTGTGGAATCCGCAGTCACAGCGGATGGTCCTGTCGCGGCCGATAGTGCCGCGGAGATCCTGCAGTCCACGGTTGGCGTCGCCGTAAACGTATCAGAAATGGGCGCGACCGGCAAGAGCTCAGCGTCAGAGCCAGCACCGACAGCGTCGGCAGTTGCCCCAGAGACGGTCTCGGCCCAGCACCGCGTGAATCTCAATACGGCTACGGCAGAGCAGCTCGACGCGCTGCCCGGCATAGGACCGGCGCTGGCCGAGCGCATCGTCGATTTCCGGTCACAACAGGGGCCGTTCGCATCCGTCGATGATCTGAAAAAAGTACAGGGTGCGAAGAAGAACCTGGTGACATCGCTCAAGAACTACCTGTACGTTGACAAGAAAGGTTCCAGGACATCCAGTCGGAAATCGGAAAAGTAATGGAGGCAAGCGGATGGCGTCAGCTGAACTCATAAGTGTTGGGATCGATATCGGAACGACAACAACGCAAATTGTAATCTCTAAGCTCCTTGTGGCCGAGATGGCCACGCTGAGCGCGCTGCCACAGGCGCGGTATGGACCAGCCCGCAAGCCAAGAGCGGAGGTGGCCAAGAAGGAAGTTCTCTATCAGAGCCCTGTGCACTTCACACCTATCGATCACGACGGGCTTGTCCAGGTCGATGAGCTTGAGAAGCTGCTGTGGGCTGACTACCGCGAGGCAGGGTTCACGCCTGACCAGATCGATACGGGGGCCGTCATCATCACGGGCGAGGCGGCCAAGGGGCAGAATGCCGAACGGGTGCTCAATACCGTGGCGCCACTTGCAGGAGACTTCGTGTCAACCATCGCAGGACCGAGCCTCGAGGCTCATCTGGCGGGGCGGGGTTCAGGCGCTGCAGCATGGACATCGGAACACTTCAACTGGGGTACCAATGTTGACATCGGCGGCGGCACCACCAATGTCGCTGTCTTTCATCAGGGCGACCTGGTAGATACGGTGGTCCTGTCGGTGGGCGGCCGGCACATTCAGGTTGACCAGGTGACGGGAACTGTCAAACATATCACTAAGAGTGGCGAGAAGATGCTCAGGCATCTGGGTATCGACCTCAAGACGGGCGACCGCACCGATGTCGAGACACTGCGGCGCGTGGCACGTCTCATGGCGGACCTCATTGTCGAAACGCTGGCGGGGCAACCATCTGATATGGCGAAGGAACTTATGGAGACGGCGCCACTTACCCGGCCGGTTACAAAGACGACAATCTTCTTCTCTGGGGGAGTAGCGGACTTCTACTACGATGCGAAGCCTGTGTCGACCATGGAGGACGTAGCTGTGTATGGTGACATCGGTCCGCTGATGGGCGAGGAACTGAGGAACCATCCTGCTGTCAAGGAGTGGACGGTTCTCAAACCCTTGCACACGGAGCGTGCCACGGTTATGGGCGCAAGCCACGAGACGATTACGTTGAGTGGCATGACGATATGGGTGGCCCCTAGTGAGCTGCCGATGCGCAACGTTCCGGTTGTTCGGCCGATTTTCGAAGGGGTTCCCGACGAAGAGACGTTGGGCCGGGCAATTCTGGACGGGTACAGTCGTTGGGATCTCGACCCAGCCAAGGATCGGGTTGCTCTTGCTATTGACTTGGCGGCAGTGGCGTGCTATGACGATCTTAAGAAACTGGGGCGTGGAATTGTGACGTTTGCCACCAAGTATCTGTCGCCGAGCGTTCCGCTGATTCTGGTGAGTGAGCGCGACCTGGGAAAGGCGTTAGGACAGGTCGTAAGTGCCGGGCTACCCCACTACAAGGTGCTATCAATCGATGAGGTCACGCTGGCGGAAGGGGACTATATCGATATCGGTCAATCCATGCTTGGCGATCGTCTTGTTTCTCTTTCAGTGAAGACACTTATCTTCTCAATGTGACAAGGAGGAACCATGGCATTCCGTACCAAACTGTTCGGAGTTACGTACGAGTTCAAGGACGTGAAAGAAGTCCTTGCTAAGGCGAACGAACAGAAGTCCGGCGATGAGGCGGCAGGAGTTGCCGCAAAGAACGTAGCAGAGCGTGTCGCAGCCAAGACCGTTCTTGCAGAGATCCCGATGTGGGTCCTGCGCGCCCAGCCGGTTGTTCCGTATGAGGACGACGAAATCACAAGGGCCATCGACGATGGCATTGACCCTGTGGCGTATGACAAGATTAAGGACAAGACTGTTGCAGAGATGCGGGCGTGGATTCTTGATGAGAATACGACATCTGAGGACATTGCCGCGATCAGCAAGGGTCTGACAGGCGAAATGGCTGCTGCTGTAGCAAAACTTTGCTCCAGCCTTGACCTTATTGTTGGTGGTCACAAGATGCCGTGCGTGGTTCACAACGTCTGCACGATGGGACTTCCTGGGCGTATTGGGTCACGTCTTCAGCCGAACCACCCGACGGATGATGTCGATGCTATCCGAGCAGAAATCTACGATGGGCTTGCATTCTGCATTGGTGACCAGGTTATTGGTATTAACCCCGCCATCGACCAGGTCGAGAACCTCATGAAATTGTACGACATGATGTGGGATATCAAGCAGAAGTGGGAAATTCCCGCTTCAAACTGCATCCTTGGTCACGTCACGACTCAGATGGAGTGCCTGAAGAAGGGCGCCAAGATCGGGCAGGTCTTCCAGAGCATCGCAGGGACACAGGCGGCACTGGAATCGTTCGGTGTCGAGGTGGGAATGCTGGACGAGGCCAACGAACTGGCAAAGAAGTACTGCTACTCTGAAGGCCCCAACTACATGTATTTCGAGACAGGAGAAGGCACCGAACTGTCGGCATATGCCAACAACGATGCAGACCAGCTGACGCTCGAAGCGCGCAAGCATGCGCTTGCCCGGCGCTACAGCCCCATCGGAGTCAACTCCGTCGTTGGATTCATCGGACCGGAATACCTGTACAACTCTGAGGAGATCATGCGAGCTGGCCTTGAAGACCACTTCTGCGGAAAGCTCCTTGGGATTCCGCTCGGGCTCGACAACTGCTACACCAACCACGTGCGCGCCGACCAGAACACCAATGAACTGCTGATGGTACTGGATGCGGCTGCAGGCGCTAACTACCACATGGGCGTCTCAATGGGGGACGATGTAATGCTGAGTTACCAGTGCGCCAGCTACCACGATACTCCATCTCTCTGGAGCGCTATGGGCCTTCGTCCAGCTCCCGAATGGGAAGCTTGGGCAGAGGGCCTTGGACTGCTCAAGAATGGCAAGTTGACCGATAAGGCCGGCGATCCATCGTTCTTCTTGAAGCGGTAGGAAAGGAGAGTTGACATGGCTGAATACGAGTTGTACAAAGGTACACAGAATCTGGCAGACGTACAGGCTCGGCGTGCGGAAGCTGCGAAGTTTGGCATCACGATCGAAGAGGACATTACGACACCAGAGAAGCGTCATACCGTTGGTGTCGACCATCCTGTAGATCCGGAAGGCTGCAAGGCTCTGATTTATGCTACTGACCAGCGCGTCTGCGTCGGTCGCAATGGCCCTCGTCCAAAGATCCTCACGTACCTTCAGATGAGAGCAGACCACGGGGCCACACAGGATTCCCTGAAGTACGTCGTCCCCGAGGATGTCATCAACAAGCTTGGACTGCTGAATGTCGGAGAGTCCGCTGCCAACGGATCGCTGGAAACTTACCTGCGTCTTCCTCCACTGGGGCGCAAGTTCAGCGATGAGGCCAAAGCTGTCGTACTTGAGAAGTGCATCAAGAACCCGACCGTACAGTTTGTTGTCAGCAACGGTTTGAGCGGTTATGCGATCGAGCGCTACGCCGGCGATGTGCTGAAGGCTATGACCGACGGTCTCAAGGCTGCCGGGATCGGGCTGGGAACTCCCATCTACGTGAACCGTGGCCGCGTTGGCATCATGAACGATGCCGGGTCTCTTCTGAACGCGGACGTGGTTGTGGTGTTGATCGGCGAACGCCCTGGTCTTATCATTTCCGACGCACTGTCGATCTATATGGGGTATAAGCCTCGTTGGGAGCCCCTGACAACTGATGCCAACCGTGACAACATCTGCATGATTTCCAAGAAGGGCAAGGACCCGATTGAAGCGGCGGCAGAGGCTGTTGCTCTCATCAAGGATTACCTGAAGTACAAGACCAGTGGTGTAGCACTCGCCACGGCCAAGAGAGGGTAGGAAGCACGAAGTAGGCAGTAGCGACCAGCCTCCGGGGGACTTCACGATCCTGGAGTCGCAGCCGGAGGCTGGTCGGGTGAGGTCTTGCGACGGGTTCCAGGCGGCCTCCGGGCTGTCTGAGGACACGGAGAGCGAAGCATACGGAAGGAGTAAAACGACATGGCTCTAGAGATGGAACGGACCCTGAAGCCAGAAATCCTAGCGGTGCGACTGATTCCGAATGTGCACCCCGACATGGCGAAGGCTCTAGAACTTCTCCCTGGGGAGAAGAGTCTGGCACTGTTTACCTGCAACATTGATGACCCGCTGTATATCGGCGGAGACGAAGCGACCAAGAAAGCTGAGGTGCGCGTGGCATATTGCCGTTCGCATTTCGCTGGCGGCGCCTATCCTTCTGGGCCTCTTTCGGGCGAATGCATGCTGCTCCTTGCAGCCCCGAATCCTGCAGAAGCGACTGCCGGGATCAATGCCGTTCTTGAGTTTGTCGACTCGCTGCGGTATTCGACGGTTACGCTCCCCGGGGTCGAGCTGGTACCGACATTGGTGTGGCTGGCGTACACAATCTCTCGTTCTGGAACGTATCTGTCCAAGGAAGCAGGGGTAGAGGTCGGTACTCCGATTGCCTACATCACGGCGCCGCCACTTGAAGGTCACTACGCAATGGAGCGTGCCCTCAAGGCCGCAGACGTCAAGGTAGGTGCGTTCACCAGACTGAGCGAGACCAACTACCATGGTGCCTACCTGTATGGAACACAGAGCGCTTGCCGCGCGGCATGCCGCGCCTTCGACGAGGCGGTACTGTCGGTAGCCAACGATCCGCTGGCCTTCCAGTAGGGTGTTCTGCGACTCGCATTTGCAGTCCCTGATGGGTGTCCCGGAAGAGAGTTCAAGCTGGGACGGAGATTTGTAAGAGGAGGCAGAACATGCCGGAAGAACTAGACCAGGACCTGTTGTCTATTCAGGAGGCCAGAAATCTGGCCAAGCAGGCCCAGGTTGCGCAGGAAGCGTTTGTGCATTTCAATCAATACCAGATTGATCTCATCTGTGCATCGATGGCAGAAGCTGCGTACGAGCAGGCAGAGCGGCTCGCGCGCATGGCCGTCGAGGAGACGCACATGGGTGTCGTCGAGCACAAGACGATCAAGAACCAGTTTGCCTCGAAGAACGTGTGGATGTCCATCAAGGATGTCCGGACGGAGGGCGTGATACGCCGTGACGAAGCCAACAAGATCATCGAGATTGCGTGGCCGTTTGGGGTGATCGCGGCAATGGTCCCCACGACGAACCCGACGTCGACGGTTGTTTTCAAGTCTCTGATTTCTGTCAAGGCACGCAACGCGATCATCGTCCTTCCTCATCCGTCTGCCCCGAAATGCACTGCTGAGGCTGTTCGCGTCATGGCGGAGGCCGCCGAGGCAGCAGGTGCTCCGAAGGGCCTGATCACGTGCATGACGCACATCAGCATGGAGGGTACGTCTGAGCTTCTCAAGCAGAAGGAAATCAAGCTGATCATCGCAACCGGTGGTGAGTCGATGGTGACCTATGCCCACAGCGTGGGGAAGCCTGCCCTGGGTGTTGGTCCGGGGAATGTTCCACTGTACGTGGACCGCAGTGCTGACGTAGAGAAGGCAGCCAGAGACATCGTCAACAGTGTGAACTTCGACTATGGGGTGATCTGTGCCCACGAGGGTGCAGTCATCGCTGACAAACCGATTGCTGATCAACTGGTCAAGGAACTGGAGAAGAACGGAGCATACTTCCTCTCCCCCGAGCAGGCAGACAAGCTGGGCAAGGCAATGTTCCGTCCAAATGGTCTGATGCAACCCAACTTCGTTGGGCGTTCTCCACAGGTTCTCGCCGAGCAAGCCGGCTTCACGGTACCGGACGAGGCGAGGATCCTGGTTGCGCGGATGACCGATGTGGGGCCAAAGGTACCGCTCTCGCGCGAGAAGCTGGCCCCGATCGTGGGCTTCTATGTTGAGGATGGCTGGCACAGCGGCTGCGCCCGGTGCATCGAGATGCTTGAGTTTGGTGGCAAGGGGCATACGATGGGTCTTCACTGCACTGACGAGGACGTCATCATGCAGTTCGGCCTGCAGAAGCCGGCGTTCCGCATCATTGTCAATTCATCGACGACAGCTGGTGCTATCGGCTATTCCACTGGACTGGCTCCATCGCTTACCCTGGCAACGGGCGGAATGGGTGGTGGTATCAGCAGCGACAACATCACTGTGCGCCACCTGTTCAACGTGAAGCGTGTCGCCTATGAACTTCGGCCCTTCAATCCGCCTGTCGTCTATGACCGAAAGACGGCCGCGCCATCTCCCGCCGTGACTGCTCCTGCTTCCGGACCAAAGCTATCATCCTCGGAGCTCGAGGAAATGGTGCGCAAAGTCATTCGGGAAGAACTGGCCCGCAAGAACTGAGGGGCGTACAGGCCGGAGATGGTTACGGGTGCTTGCAGACTTCTGTCAGAGAGGAGGCGGATCGGAGAGACGACTTGTGATGCTTGTTTGTCCCACGCTTGCATTGAGACATCAGTGTGCAGGTTTCAGTCAATACTATACTCTACTATCAAGGAAGGGGTGTAACAAATGGCTGCAATCAGCAAAGTAGTATTGTGGATCATGGCGATTTTCGCAGTGTTGGGCGTCATCGACAGAATCATCAAGTACTGGGCTCCCGATTGGAAGGTTCCCGTAATCGACGGTTTTGGCGCAGAAATGGAGAATGGTTTCAATGCCATGGGTGCACTGTCACTGGCCATGGTCGGTATCATTGCAATGACTCCACTCCTTGGCAAGTGGCTCATTCCTGTTGTTGGACCTATCTACACTGCGCTTGGCTCGAGAACCGCCATGTTTGCCGGGACACTGCTGGCTATCGATATGGGTGCTACCCCCCTTGGCCTCCAGCTCGCGAAGGCTGCCGGTGACCCAACATGGGTCGGCTACTTCGGTGGCTTGATGCTCGGTTCCGTCTTCGGTGTCAACATCGTCTTCAACATCCCCGTCGGCCTTGGCATCATCGAAGCCAGAGACCGCAAGTATCTTGCACTGGGTATTCTGGCTGGTATCATTGTTGCCCCATTTGGAGCACTCTTAGAAAGCGTTCTGGCGGGCAACCCCTTCGGAGCGTCCCTTGCGTACCTCGTTCCCGTCTTCATCGTTGCAGCCCTGATCGCTGCGGGTCTTATCTTCATCCGTGATGCGATGGTCAAGGGCTTCATCTATTTCGGCAAGTTCATCACCAGCTTCATTCTGTTCGGTCTTGGCCTGGTCATCTTCCAGACTCAGACTGGTGTTACGATTCTTCCTGGCATGGCCCCGACATTCTCGCATTACGATCCCGAGACTGGTGCCGTTGTCATGGAAGGACTTGAGGTTATCGGATCCATCGCCCTTGCGCTCGCCGGAGCCTACCCAATGGTAAAGTTCCTGACCAAGGTTCTCGAGAAGCCCCTTGGTGCCCTTGGAAAGGGGCTTGGCATGGACAGCGTGGGCGCAGCCGGTCTGGTCGCCACCATCGCGAACAACATTCCCATGTGGGGTATGTTCAAGGACATGACGCCTCGTGGCAAGGTCATCAACGCCGCATGGCAGGTTGCTGCAGCGTTTACGTTCGCCGATCACCTCGGATTCACGGCCGCGAACGCCAAGCAGTTCATTGGACCGTTGATCATCGGCAAGCTCTTTGCCGGTGTCCTGGGCATTATCGTTGCAACATTTGTTGCCCCGAAGGCCGACTACCGCGATCCTGAGGCAGCCTAAGGCCGGACGTATGGTGTCCGCCGCATCCACTCGCAACCATGGATGCGGCGGACGGCAGCAGACAGTTTTACTAATTTCTCTTGAGGAGAGTTATCTATGGCAGATGCAGGCATGATTGCACTTGGAATGATCGAAACGAAGGGACTGGTTGGCGCCATTGAAGCTGCCGATGCTATGGTGAAGGCGGCAAATGTCAAACTGATCGGTTCGGAGCGTATTGGTTCCGGACTGGTTACGGTTATGGTGCGTGGTGACGTAGGGGCTGTCAAGGCTGCTACGGATGCCGGTGCCGCTGCTGCTCAGCGCGTTGGGGAACTTGTTTCAGTCCACGTGATCCCGCGCCCAGCCAGCGATACCGAGATGTTGCTGCCGAAGCGACCGGCCGACGCTGAGTAGCGTATTCCGACCTCAGCCGTGTGGTCACGACTGATTCCGTACTGCAACAGCACGAGACGTGGCATTGCGGCCGATAGACTAGGGAGGTAGAACCTTATTATGGAGAAGCGCATTATTTCCAAGTTTGACATTGAAAGCGTGAAAGCCAGCGGACAGACGGTCCTCCGGCTGGAGCCGGGCGACACCTTGACCCCTCTGGCACGCGATACGGCCATGGAGCTCGGTATCAAGATTGAAGATTCCCGTGAGCCAATCGTTCATGCAGACACAACTGCTTCTGCAAGCGCTCCGAGCGACGACAAGCTTGAGGCCATCGTCAAGGCGGTGCTTGAGCGGATGGGGACGAGCGGTGCCCAAGGGCAGACGTGTGCTCCCTGTGCGACACCGAAAGTCTACGGCTCCCGCCCGGGCCAATTGAAGTACGCAAAGTTGCCGAGAGATTTCGAGATGCCGCCAGTTGAGCTTCGCGATGCAGCCGGTGTTCTGCGGAACCCGCCGGAGATCGATTTCCGGCTCCTGGATGTCATAACGATCGATGACTCTGCCAGCATTTCGGGCGGATTCATGTCCTGGCACAAGGGACCCGGATTCAGCTGGACACTGAACTACGATGAGATCGACTACATCGTAGAGGGACGCATGGAAATCACATGCGAGGGCAAGACAATCTACGCAGACCCCGGTGACACTGTGTTCATCCCCAAGGGGAGCTCAGTGCACTGGAACACTCCTACCTGGGTCAAGGTCTATTACGTAACCTTCCCATCCAACTGGGCCGACCAGATCTAGGAGGCGGCAGAGGAGTCCATTGGTGCCGGCGGGGTTCTTGCGCATGGCGTCAGAGGATACCTCTGCAGGTACGGCGATGCAGGATAGCACGTAAGGGTGGAGACGGTTCACTCACAGGCCGTCCCCACCCTCTGCAGGAAATGAGCATGACCACTCGACAGCACAGGGGGAAGGATATGAGGCGTTTCACCAAGCTTTTGTCTGTTGTTCTGCTCGTTGTACTTCTTACATCGTCAGTTGCAGGTGTTACCCTGGCGGCCGGTGTGCCGTCAGGAACGTATGTCGGCTACACGCCGTACAACTGGATCTACTCGGACTGGTTCATCAGGAAGTATGGGCCCACGCACCCACTCGCCGTGTACGACTGGGACAATACCTGCATCTACAACGACATCATGGAGACAATGTTCCGCTTCCAGATGTTCAACCTCCAGTACGCCATGACCAAGGATGCATTTGACGCGATGATTCCTGAGGCGGCAGGAAAGACTCTCAAGGACACCAACGTGACGCAGTTCTCCGCGGACTATGGCAGCATCGCTCTTCCTGACATTGCTGCCGATTTGGAAGAGGACTACGCATTCCTGTATGACCACTACATTGGCACCAGGCAGATGTCGCTTGACGAGGTCAAGGCCACTCCCGAGTACCAGGACTTTCTTGTCAAGCTGCCGTTCCTGTATGATGGCCTCACAGACACGCCTGAAATTGGGGCCGAGTACTCGTATCCATGGGTCTGCTTCCTGTGCCAGGGTATGACCAAGCCCGAGGTACAGAAGATGGCAGTCGCTGCGTTGAACGACGCTCTGGGGCGGAAGTGCGAGAAGGTCACCCTCAAGGCGCCTGCGGGCCTGGACCGCAGGGCAGCTGTGTCGTCGTATTCCTACAAGGCCGGCATTCGCCTCTCTCTCGGCATCGTCGACATGATGTCCAAACAGCGTGCGACCGGGTGGAAGGTGTGGGTCGTGAGCGCCTCGTTCGAGCCCGTCATCCAGGCTGTTGCGGCGATCAACGGGTACGATGTTCCAGAAGATCATGTCATTGGCGTTCGTCTGCAGATGGATGCGTCTGGCAAGTATCTTCCCAAGCTCAGTGAAGAGCCCGGGTATGCGCTGACGCAGCGCATGGGCAAGGCGACGGTCATTCGCAACCTGATCAAGCAGGCACCTCTCTTCGTGGCCGGAGACAGCGACGGCGACTTTGAGATGATGACGCAGTTTCCCGAAACCAAGCTCATTTATCTGATTAACCGCGTCAAGGGGGGCGACATCGGTTCCCTGTACAAGGAGGCGCTTCCAGGCAAGGCCAAGCCAGGCCGCGTGGTGCTTCTGCAGGGAAGAGATGAAAACAAGGGATTGTGGCGTCCATTCCAGGAGACCATCAAGCTGGGAAAGACGACCCCGAGCCCAATAGAGTCCTAGCACGCCGACGAAGAAGGACAGAGACTCACCTGTTTGGGTTACCTCGCATTCTGAGGGCACCATAGTTGCTGGTCATGAACCCTAGAGGAGGAATGAATGAATCTTACGACAACGCTGCAGGGTCAGACATACACCTTCAAGTCAGTAAAGGATGCGCTGGCCAAGTCTGCAGAGAAACGATCCGGCGATGAACTGATAGGCGTCGCTGCTCAATCTGAGCGGGAACGGATCGCTGCAAAGTGGGTGATCGCCAATCTCACCCTGCAGGACGTGTTTGAGAACCCTGTCCTGCCGTATGAGACGGACGAAGTTACCCGCGTGATTATCGATGACACCAACAAAGCTGTCTATAACAGGATCAAAGGTTGGACCGTCGCCGAACTGCGCGGGTACATCCTGGACCAGAAGACGACGAACGAAGATATTCAGCGGATTCGCGTAGGTCTCACATCCGAGATGATCTCCGCGGTCATCCGCCTGATGTCCGTCATGGATCTGGTGGTGGCTTCCAAGAAGATTGTCAACGTGACCACTGCGAACACGACCATCGGGTTGCCCGGCACTCTGTCCTACAGGAACCAGCCAAACCACCCGACCGACGACATCGATGGTATCAGGGCGTCCATTCTCGATGGTTTGTCGTACGGAGCCGGCGACGTTGTCATCGGCATCAATCCGGTTGACCCCACACCTGATACTCTCGTGCGTATTCTTGAGATGACCTATGGCCTGATTGAGAAGTGGGAGATTCCCACGCAGAACTCGGCGCTGGGTCACATCACCGGTCAGATGGAGGCGGCCAAGCGTGGAGCGCACATCGGTCTGTTCTTCCAGAGCATCGCAGGCTGTGAGCCAGCCAACAAGGGATTCGGGATTGACCTCAAGCTCATGGAGGAAGCTTGGGCTCTGGCTCGCGAGTATTCGTTCTGCGCAGGACCGAACGTGATGTATTTTGAGACAGGGCAGGGGTCCGAGATGTCTGTCGGGCTTGACTTCGGCTGTGACGAGCAGACTCTGGAGTCCAGAACGTATGGCTTCGGACGTCACTTCCGGCCGTTCTGCGTCAACAACGTGACTGGTTTCATCGGTCCGGAGACGCACCTCGACACGTTCCAGATCGCCTATGGCACCCTCGAGGACCTGTTTGCTGGCAAGATGCATGGATTCCCGATGGGAATGGCGCCCTGCTACGTCAACCATGTCGATATGAACCACAATGGTCAGGAGATGGCAAACCTTCTGGCAGCGGCTGGTGGCGCGGTCTACTACATGGGTATCCCGATGGGCGATGACGTCATGCTGAGCTATCAGGATACATCGAACCATGATGACGTTTCGATGCGTGAGATTTTTGACCGACACCCGGCTCCCGAGTTCGAGCGCTGGATGGAGCGCATGGGTCTGCTGAAAGATGGCAAACTGACAGATCGGGCGGGTGATCCGTCCATCTTCTCGGCCGAGCCTTCTGACATTTTCCTTTGGTAGCTTGAGGAGACGACCATGGGTGAACTAAAAGCGTTTGCGCACCGTGAGATCGGTGTCAAGAATCCATACAACCGCGAGGCACTCGAGGCAATGATGCAGGCGACGCCTGCCCGTATTGCGACGGGACACGTCGGGTCGAGGCCCCCGGTAGAGGCATGGCTTTCGTTCCGTCTGGATGAAGCGTCCGCCAAGGATGCCGTGTGGAGCAGGATACCGGACGAGTTCCTCAAGGAACATGGGGTAGACCTCCGCGTTTCGACGATCTGCACGGACAAGCATGAGTATCTTGCCCACCCGGAGAAGGGTGGCATCCTGAGCAAAGAGGCTGAGGCTGCCATTCTTGCCAAGTGCAAGAAGGGGGCGCAGATCCAGGTATTCATCAGTGAGGGTCTGTCTTCCTCCGCTGTTCTGGAGAACCTTCCCGACCTGTTGCCGGCCCTGAAGCAGGGGTTTGAAAACGCTGGTCTGACGTTTGGAACGCCATTCTATGTGGACAACGGTCGAGTGCGTCTGCTGAACGACGTCTGCCGTGTTCTGGAGCCTGAGGTTGCCATCATGCTGATCGGGGAACGCCCAGGGCTTGTCACGCAGACCAGCCTCAGTGCGTACATGGCCTACAAGGCAAAGATGACCGACACGGATGGGGAACGGAACTGCATCTCGAACATCTATTCGGAGGGTCTGAACCCGATGGAGGCAGCGGCAACCATCGTCGATATGGCGAAGCGCATGCTGGACCAGAAGGTAAGCGGCGTCGCTCTGAAGTTGTAACAGAGGTGAAGGAGTACAGGACCGGGCAGGCGCTCTAGTACCCGGAGGCATGGCGAGGAGCAGCATGATGCGCATTGTGACCGAAGCAGAGATTCGAAGCAGGGTACGAACGCCGGTGACAGGCATGGTTCTATGCTTTCCACCGGGCACGCGGTTCTCTCCCTCTGCCATGGACTTCATCAAGCAGTGGCGTGTGGAGGTACGATTCGAGGAGAGCGCGGCTGGGGACACATCCTGTGTGCCCCCCAGGCCTCCCGTTTCGTTCTCATAACAGGAACGAGTTTATCCGGCCGGTGGACTTGAGATGGCATGGTTCGCGTTCACCGGTCGGATACTAGGAAAGGAGAACAGGCCCAATGAAACCGAATATAGGTGCTGGAGACAAGGGAACAACAGCCCTGCTGTTTGGCAGGCGCGTTTCCAAGGCTGATGCCCAGCCTGAAGCATATGGCACGGTAGATGAGCTGACGTCGACGCTCGGACTTGCGAAGGCACTGTGCCAGCAACAGTACACGAGAGAAGTCATCGAGAGCATCCAGAAGGACCTTGGCATTGTGGCAGCCGAACTTGCAACGGAACCCGAGCGCCATGGGGATCTCGCTACTCACGGATGGATGGTGACGGACCAGATGGTCAAACGGCTGGAGGATGTTATTGTGGACGTGGAGCACAAGGTAACCATGCCGACCACGTTTGTCATTCCTGGGGCGACGAGTGCTGGCGCCGCAATCGACATGGCGCGCGCGGTGGACCGTCGGGCAGAACGCCGGGTCGTCGGCTTGAACGCTGCGGGCCAGTTGCCCAACGACAGAGTAGCGGCGTATCTCAATCGCCTTTCGGACGTGCTGTTTGCACTGGCCCGTTATGAGGAAACCCCGGAGGGAGACCGTAGATGAGCGATCGTCCTACGACGAGCACAGCAAGAGTCCCCCGGGCGAAGCTTGCAATTGAAGATACAGTCATCAATCCGAGATTGCAGGAAATCCTGGATGCCGCCGCGCACGTGATAGCGTACCAGGGAGTTCCAGGGCCGCAGATATCGTATCGGGGCGAGATGCACGTCGGGGTCGACCTGGGCACGGCTTACACCGTCCTCGTTGTCCTGGATGAAAGCATGATGCCGATCGCCGGGGCCTATCAGTTCGCAGAGGTGGTTCGTGATGGAGTTGTGTTTGACTTCATGGGTGCGATTGCCATCGTCAAGAAACTGAAACTCCAGGTTGAAGAGGCGTTGGGACGCAAGATCGAGTCGGCTGCCACCGCTTATCCGCCCGGTGTTCCATTCGCGGAGGTCAGGGCGACCGGCAATGTCCTGCAGGGCGCGGGTATTGAGTGCTCGTGTCTTGTAGATGAAGCGACCGCAGCAAGTACGATTCTTCAGATTGACAGCGGCGTGGTAGTCGATGTCGGTGGTGGCACGACGAAGCTGGCGGTCATCGAGGACGGCAAGGTCGTGTACACAGCAGACGAACCCACCGGAGGCACGCAGTTCACGCTGGTGGTCGCAGGAGCGATGCACATCCCCTTCATGGAGGCAGAGGCGCTGAAGACCAATGCTTCCCAGCAGGAGACGCTGTTCCCTGCCATCAAGCCTGTCATGGAGAAGGTAGCAACTATCGTATCGCGTCATGTTGAGGGGTATCATCCCAGGAGGATCTACCTGTGTGGTGGGTCAGCCCGCTTCCCTGGAATGGACCAGGTGATTGAACAGGTGACGGGCATTGAAACGGTCATTCCGGGGGAGCCCTTGTTTGTCACGCCAATTGGTATTGCGATGAACAACAGGGCGGGAGAAACGGCAAAGCTGTGGTAACGTGCGGTTACTGTACTCTTGGTAGGAGGTAGGACCATGGTTGAGAAGGCGATTGGATTCATTGAAACGGACAGCATAGCGGCCGGCATTGAGGCAGCTGATGCTGCTGTCAAGAGGGCATCGGTTGAGTTGCTCGAAGCACGGTCGATCTGCCCGGGGAAGTTCATGGTGCTGTTCCGTGGGGACACAAGCCAGGTCAACAATGCCCTTCGTGCAGGCGTTCAGATCGCGGGGGCGGCTGTTGTTGACACGTTGTTTCTGCCGAATGCCCACCCCGCCATCTTCTCGGCACTGGACCTGAGCTCGGAAAGCACCAACGGGGCGGCTCTGGGCATTATCGAAACGGTGACAGCTGCCTCTTGCATTGTAGCGTCGGATGCTGCCGCCAAAGCAGCAGACGTGAACCTCCTGGAGCTGCGGCTTGCCAATGGTCTCGGTGGAAAGAGTTTTCTGCTGATGGAAGGTGAAGTTTCTGACGTGGAGGCCTCGGTAGCCGCTGGCATTGTGCACCCCACCGAGGAAGGGTTGCTGGTGCGCAAGACTGTGATCACCCAGCTTGCAGACCAGGTCAGGGAAAAGATCGTATGACGCCTGAAGAAATTGTGGCCAGGGTCCAGGCGGCCGGGGTTGTGGGCGCAGGGGGCGCAGGCTTTCCGACACATGTCAAGATTGCCGCCAAGAACGTTGACACCGTGATTGCGAACGGCGCAGAGTGCGAACCGATGCTGCGCTGCGATCAGCAGCTCATGGCTGCCCACCCTGAACTCGTGATACGCGGCATGCGCCTTGTCATGCAGGCCGTCGGGGCCAAGGTTGGGCTGGTGGCCGTGAAGGCTCATTACGCAAGTGCCGTGCAGGCCCTGCAGCAGGAACTTGACCGTCAGCAGGACACCGAAGACGCACGCGCATGGCCGGTGAAACTGCACATCATCGAGAAGAGCGTCTATCCAGCCGGGGACGAGTTCTGCCTCGTCTACGAGGTCACAGGTCGTCTGATTCCTGAGGCGGGGCTGCCGCTCAACGTGGGTTGTGTCGTCCAGAATGTTGGGACCTTGGCCAACATAGCCCAGGCGGTGGACGCCGGAGCGCCGGTGACCCACAGGTACGTCACTATCAACGGGGAAGTCAAGGCGCCGAAAACTGTGAATGCTCCTCTTGGCATGTCGTTCGACAAGGTCATTGCGCTGGCCGGGGGATATGCGCGGGACCCCGGGGAACTTCGGGTCGTCGTTGGCGGGCCAATGACAGGCCACATTGTCGCGGATCCTGCAAGCGAGACGATTACCAAGACAACGGGCGGAATCCTGGTACTCCCGCTGGAGAACGAGGTCGTGCGGTTCATGTCACGCTCACTGGAGGCGTGGACCAAACGCGGAAAGGCAAGCTGTGACCAGTGTCGCGACTGCACCGTGCTGTGTCCCCGCCACCTTCTCGGACATGGGTTCAGCCCACATGAGATCATGCGGGCGGGTGCCTATGGCATCAATGTCAAGAACAGTGTTCTCACGGGAGCGGTCCTGTGCTGCGAATGCCGGCTGTGCGAGGCGTACTCCTGCCCTCTCGAACTGTCGCCCATGCAGTTCTACAAGAAAATGAAACGTGAACTTGCTGCGGCTGGGTGGAAGAATGATGTCCACCATCGGTCAGACCTGACGCCCGATGAGGCACGAGAAGGACGGCTTGTACCTACTGAACGGCTGGTGGCGCGCCTTGGCGTGGGCACCTATCACAGCTGGCCAGTGGCATGGGATGAGTCAGAAGTGCGCACAGACCGTGTGAACATCAGTCTGAAGCAGCACATCGGTGTGGCAGCGCAGGCAACGGTGGCGCAGGGTGACAGTGTCGTCGCGGGGCAGCTCATTGCCAGTCCCCCAGAGGGAAAGCTTGGAGCGAACATTCATGCATCCATTGCTGGCAAGGTGGTTTCGGTAAGCGACAAGGTCATTGTCATAGAGGGCTGACCCAGCCAGACGTTATCGAAGGCAACGTGCTACACACGCCCGGGGGCTTACAGAGGCCGCCCGGGCGTGTTTGTTTCTGCGTTGGTGACGAGGCTTGGCGTCAGGGGTTGTGGATGTCCGCGACTGACCCGGCGATGTTGACGGGGTCTCGCGCTGAACTGAACGGCGGCGAGTACGCCAGCTGCAGTCTGTCCAAGTCCTCGACACGGGCCCCGAATGAAATGGCGGTGGCCAGCACGTCGATCCGTTTGTCGACTCCGTCATGGCCAACGGCCTGAGCGCCAAGGACCTTCCCGTCGAGCCCATACAGAAGCTTGAGGTGAACAGGGGTGGCTCCGGGATAGTACTCCGCATGGTTCAGCGGGTGGATCAGCACTGACTTGAAAGGAATGCTTCGTCGTTCAAGCTGTTTCGAGTTCGCGCCGGTTGCTCCGCAGGTGAGGTCATAGAGCTTGAGGATCGTGCTGCCCAATGTCCCGGGATACTGCTCAGTCCAGCCCTGCCCCCTGTTCGCAATATTGGTCGCGGCAATACGGGCCTGCTTGTGGGCTGGGCCTGCCAGAGGCAGGACCACTGGCTCACCAGTGACGGCGTGCTGTACCTCGATGACATCACCGACCGCATAGATATCGGGGTCAGACGTACGCAGACTTGGCGAAACGACGATGCCGCCGGTTCTGCCGACAGCCAGTCCAGCATCACGGGCGATCCTCGAGGCTGGGCGAACACCTGTGCACACGACAACAAGGTCGGACGCCAAGTGTTGTCCGTCTTCCAGCACAGTGGCAAGTTGCCTGCCATCACGCACAACCTGCGTAGCCCTTGCATCGGTGCGCACTGCTATGCCGTGCGCCTCCAGCTCTTGTTGAGCATACAGCGCAACGTCAGGGTCCAGAAACGAAAGAACCTGTTCACCGACTTCGAGGAGCGTGACCTCAAGTCCGCGTTCATGCAGTGCCTCTGAAGCTGCACATCCGACGTACCCTCCCCCGAGGATGACGGCGGAGCGTGCTCCATGAGCAATCATATCGGCGATGGCGTCCATGTGCGGAACGGACCAGAGAGGAACGACTCCTGCCGAGTCAATGCCAGGAATGTGTGGGAACACAGGCTCTGCCCCCATTGCGAGAAGCAGCTTGTCGTAGTGCTCGACGGAGGTCTGCTGTGTTGTCAAGTCGCGCAGCCTCACCGTATGGGTGGCGGGGTCGATACTCACTGCTTCGGTATAGATACGGACATCAATGCCATGCTTTGAGCGCAGCGAGTCTGCGGTCTCCACGAAGAGCGCTGAACGCTCTTTCATCACGCCTTCGAGGTAGTACAGCAGCCCGCAGTTGGCGTAGGATACGTACGCTCCACGCTCCACAAGGACAATCTCTGCGTCCGGGCGGAGCCGACGAAGGCGAGTTGCTGCCGTTGCTCCTCCCGCGTTGCCTCCGACAATAACGACTCTCATGGCACTTGCACTTGAGCTGGGTCTTCGGCTAGTGTCTTGGCTTGCGGGTGCGCTCGGTTCCGATGCCCAGGAATCCCGTCAGCCCCACCAGGAACAGGACCGTAGCGGCAAACCAGCGGATGAAGACCTGCTCGTGAGTGTACACGAGAATGACTGCCCACCCGATTGCCATGAGCATCATGACGATGTTGAGACGCCGGTTCCTGCGCTTCCGCTCTTCGGGTGTGATTACACGCTTCTTCTTGGGTTCACGCTTCATGATACTCCTCAGAAATGGATGCCAGCAAAGTATACCACAAGTGCCTCCAACATCTACCACGAGGCTGGTCCAGGGAAGCGGACATCAGCGTCTGCATCTCCCAGCAGCAGGTCAAACATGGCGGAGGCGTAGATCCGACTCGCCACGAGCAGGTCATCCAGCTCGATATACTCGTCCGGCGCATGGTCAGTGGCAGGATGTCCGAAGAACTCTGGCCCGAAGGACACGCCATCAGGCATCAGGCGCGCGTAGGTGCAACCTCCGATGCTCAAACACCGCGGGGCAGCATGTGTATGGCGCCGGTACGCCTTGCCAAGGGTTGCAATCAGCGGTGACGATGGGTCGACGAGATGCGGCGGCAGGTCTTCCAGGATGGTTGCCCACGAAGCCATCGCTGAGAGTGCAGGTCCGATCGTCTGCATGACCGTTGTCTTCGAGCAGGTCACCGGATACCGGATGTCAATGTCCAGCGTTCCACCGTTTGCATCCCATGCGAGAACCCCCAGATTCAGAGTCAGGGCTCCGGAAAGTTCATCATGAAGGTCAATGCCCAGTCCCTCTCCTGTCCAGTCCGTTCCTACCGTACGCGCGATGAGCTGGAGCATGGGAACGTGCTCCAGAAGTCCTGCAGAGTCGAGGAGTACCAGGAGTTTTCCAATGGCGTTACTCCCCTGTCCTGGCGTTGCCGCATGTGCGGGCCTGCCGTCAACTCGGACGGTGATGCGGTTCCCGTCCGGTTCGATGGTTGCCCGAAACCCGTCGTCGCCGTCAAGACTCGCGAGTATCCTGCATAACGCATCCCTGGTCTCCGGCGTTGCTGCCAGGACAGCTTCCGCATGCGCCGGCACCATGTTCGTACGAGTGCCACCGCTGGCTGACAAGAGTGTCGGACCGGTTGTCTCCCTACTTGCGAGCCGCACCGTCAGGATTCCTTTCTCGCCGGTTACGATTGGGAAGTCGCCATCGGCGCTGAATCCTGCGCGTGGAAACGCAAACTTCTGGCGGTACTGCGCCATGTCTTCCCAGGCACACTCCTCATCCGTCCCGAACAGGAGCTGAATCGAGCCTGCCGGCACAAGTTTGAGGGCATCAAGCGCAGCCCGGGCGGCGGCGAGTGCGAAGACGGTGGCAACAGCGGGAGCCTTGTCATCGACTGCCCCTCTGCCATAGAGGCGCCCGCCCTCGATGGTGGCAGCAAAGGGAGGTCTGGTCCAGCCATCGCCCGCGGGGACGACATCGAGGTGGGAGAGGACGGCGTACGCAGTTCCCACGGCACCACCATACCGCACGCGCCCGACGACACCCTCGACGTTCTCACTGGGAAATCCCATCCAGTTCGCGACCTGCACGAGGTGGTGCAGGGCATCCGCTATGCCCTGGCCGAACGGAGCCCAGGGGGATGCGCTCGCGGGGTCTCTAACGGATGGAATGGCAAGCATGGTGGCGATCGTGGACATCATAGCCTGCTCGTGGTCCTTCAGGTAGCGATCCATGATGTCATCTGCACTCGCGGTCAGACTATTCATGCGCGAGGTCGCCGGACCGCCGGCCCTGCAGGCTGGTGCTGGCATATCAGATGCTGGCGGTGTCGCTTCTGTCCTGGAGCGTATTCAGGATTGCAATTGCACAGACATTGACGATGTCTTCTGCGGTGCATCCTCGAGAGAGGTCGTTCGCAGGCTTCGCAAGTCCCTGGGCGACTGGACCGACCGCTTCAGCACCAGCGAGTCTTTGCACCATCTTGTACCCGATGTTTCCTGCATTCAATTCCGGGAAGATGAAGCAGTTGGCCTTGCCGGCAACAACACTCCACGGGGCTTTCTGAGCAGCAACGGATGGAACAAGGGCAGCGTCAAACTGCAGCTCTCCATCGACAGCGAGATCGGGCTTCTTCATCCGCGCAAAACGCGTCGCCTGTACCACCTTGTCGACCATCTCATGGGAGGCCGAGCCCTTGGTACTGAAGCTCAGCATTGCGACCCATGGCTCGATGCCCGTCAACTTTCTGAACGTCGAGGCTGTCGCAACAGCGATGTCGGCAAGCTGTTCCGGCGTTGGGTCAGGCACGACGGCGCAATCGCCAAAGCCAAACAGGCGACCATCTGGCATGACCATGAGGAACATGGATGACACGGTCTTGATGCCGGGGGCGGTCCCAACAATCTGGAGGGCAGGGCGGAGCATGTCGCCGGTCGAGTGCACTGCCCCGGTGACAAGTGCATCCACTGCGCCGGTTGCAAGCATGCATGTCGCATGATAGATGGGGTCGTGCGCGAGTTCGGCCGCCTGTTGCTCGGTCATTCCCTTGGCTTTGCGCTTCTCGAGAATCAAGGCAGCGTAGTCGGAGGTGTGTGCGGAGGTCGCCGGGTCTACGATTTCTATGCCTGCAAGACTGACACCACTTGATTCGGCACGCGATGCAATCGAGCCGGCGTTTCCGACAAGGACGACCTTGGCCATGCCCAGGCGCGTCATGATCGCCGCAGCCTGCTGGTTGCGCTCCTCATCGCCTTCAGGTAGAACGACCGTCTTGTGAAGGTGTGCTGCCCTGGATCGAATGGACTCGAGGATGTTCATAAAGCCTCCTGACTGAGATGGGTCAACAGTCATTTTACCACTGGCGAGCGTTCTGCCAAGTCTGACCGGCTCAGGATCATGAGCAACTCAGGACCAGGGCCGCAAGGACGCACAGCTGTGCCAGCAGACACGTGGCTCCCAGGACGTCACCGGTGTAGCCACCTAGCTTGCGCCGTGTTGCGACCGACATGAACAGCCCCGTGGCCGTAGCGACGGCCAGGGACACCACCCAGGCTTTCCAGTCGAACAGAGCGAGAGGGACTGTCACCGCGCCAGCCAGGAATGTCGCAAGCTGCTGGTAGGGGGACATGAGCGAGCCCAGGCCCTCCGGCTTTGCGGGCGGCGTCGTGCTGAGGAGCACATTCATGGAAAGCCTCCCGCAGACGCTCATGAAAACGAGGTTCCACGGGTTGGAGGCACGGACAAGGCAGAACAGTGCCAGCAGGTAGAAGAATGAGAAGAATACTGCGAAGGGGCCGGTATCCCCCTTGGACATGATTTCCATGCATTTGTCCCGTCCTGACTGGTTGAGAAAGCCGTCGAAGGTATCCAGCAGCCCGTCGAAATGGAACAGATCAAACAGCATGAACCCGATGCCTATGGTCGCGATCGTTCCAATGTTCCCCGGCATCCACCGATGTCCCGCGTAGTACACGGCTCCGGCCACGTAGCCGACGAGAGTGAAGTATCTTGGAACGTGACGTACGTCTCCCTTGCCTCCCAGTGGGATGCGGCTCAGAAAGGAAAATGCCAGACGAGGTTCATCCAGCATGGTGGCCTTTCCACACCCTCAAGCTCGTGAGGAGTGCGTCATAGTCGAACACTTCGAAGGTGACAAGCGTGGTGTCGGTAACCCATGGCAGGATGGTGTCCGTTGTTTCATCGTCTAGCGGCAGGTGGTCCTTGCCATCATGGACGCCCATCGCGTGAACCTCCACCGTGGATGCGCGGTACGTGTCTGGCACCCTCTGCCCCAGCAGATGGTGCCCGACGTCGAAGACGGTGCGAGGATACGGTTCTACCATGTCCTTGAGATTCTCGAGGGCGACACGCTCGTTCCAGTGGAAATCGCGCCAGCCCGGACCAGGGTGCAGGACATAGTTCAGGACGGGAAACGCGCTGCTCTCGAAGAACTGCATTGCGCCACACGCTTGAGCCATATCAGGGTACGGCAGGTGGACGGTGTAGGACAGGTCCAGGCTCAGCAAACCAGGCAGTTCCTGCTCGAGAGTAAGCCGAGTCTCGGCATCCCATGACGTAACGAGGAGTTCCTGATAGTCGACCATGCCCTCGGCCAGGCGGGCGTTCGTGAGCCACGTTCCGGGAACGAGCCAGGACGTACACCCAAGCATCTACTTCACGACCATTGGGATGCCTGAAACCATGAACACGACATGAGCCGCGCGCCTCGCCAGAGCAGCGTTCAGGCGCCCCAGCCGTTCCACGTACAGGCGTGTCGACTCCCCCAGGGGGATAACACCCATGCCGACTTCATTGGTCACGATGACCTCGTTGCCGCTGATGGACGCGAGCAGTTCTTCCTGCATCGCTTCGACGTCACGTTCGTAGTGCATGAGGTTTCCGACCCAGGTCGTCATGCAGTCTACCAGGACGACATCGTATCCGGTGCAGCGGCGCAGGACTGCAGGGACCTCGACCGGTTCCTCGACTGTTTCGAACGCGGCGCCTCGCTCTGCCTTGTGGCGCCGTATCCGTGCATCCATTTCCTCGTCGAATGGCTCGGCGGTCGCTACGAATGCGCGCCTGCTGCCACGTTCCAGCGCCGCATTGAGAGCGTAGGTGCTCTTTCCGGACTTTTCGCCACCGGTAACCAGTATCATTGTGGGAACATCCTGACGCCCGAAGGCGCTAGCAGTGTTTCAGGCCAGAGGGTAACTGTTTGGTTCATGTCGGTGCTCCAAGGTCTGTGCGTTGACAACACTCCTGCGTCAGTCGTACAACTGTACTGGCTGAATCCTGGCGCCGGTGGGCAGTGCGCGCTGGATCAGCACGGGATGAGATACGGATTCCTTTGCAGTATGATGCGTTTTGAACGGTCGTCAACGACGGCGTTGTGCACCAGCGCGCACCTCGCTATACTGAACAGAGGACAGAAATACGCTTACGGGGAGGTAGAGGATGGGCGATTACCTGTTCGGGGGAGGGAGTCTGCTGGATGTCCTGCCATGGAGACCATTCGCCTACGGCATCATCGCGGTGCTGGTCCCTGTGCTGATCGGTCTCATCGTGATGCTGGCGTTCGGTTTCACAACGGCGCGTGTCGCGGGCGAGAAGGGCCGGAACGCCGTTGGATGGTTCTTCATTGGGTTTTTCCTGTCACTCCTGGGCCTGGCAATCGCTCTTGCCCTGTTGCCTGCGCAGTACTACGAACAGCACGCCCAGGGCCCCCAACCGCCGTCTGTCTGAACAGCATGAGAATTGTACTGACCAATCAAAAGGGTGGGGTGGGCAAGACGACGCTGGCCTTTCACCTTGCCAGCCTGTTCGCCAGTGATGGCCGGTCCGTACTGGCCGTCGACCTTGACCCTCAGGGGAACCTCACGAGCTGTTTTCTGCGGTCGGGCGTGCAACACGCCAATCATGCCGCGGTGCTCTTTCAGGGCGGACTTCCTCAACCTCTCAGGGTAGCAGACCACCTGGACCTGGTGGGTGCGGACAGCGAGCTGGGCAGATACGAAGATCACAGCGCCACCGATGGACTGTACGCTGTCAGGGCATGGCTTGAACGCGACAACGCCCATGACTGTGTCATTCTCGACACTCCTCCGGCCATGGGCCTGTTTACAAGGAGTGCCCTTCTGGCTGCTGACTTTGCTCTCATCCCGGCCGACGTGTCCTGGTTTGCCCTGCAAGGACTGGCGGACCTCGTTGCGTCGATTGACAAGCTGCGGAAGACGTACAACGCCCGTGTCAGTGTGCTTGGCATTGTTCTCAACAATATCCAGGAACGGCAGTCGTTCGCACAGGAAACATGGGCGGAACTTGACGACCTTTACGGGCGTCTGTTGTTCAAGACAACAATTCCAGAATCTGTTCGTGTTCGCGAATCGGTCAGCCAGGGTATCCCGGTGACTCGACTCGACAGCAGGGGCAAGGCAGCAGCCGCGTACCGGCGCCTGTACAAGGAGATGACGGAGCGGCTGGAACAGACTGCAGCAACCTAGTGGCGCCTGTTGACCTGTTTGTTGGCTCCTTGCACGAGCACATGTGCCAGAAGGCCTACAATGCCGACAAGCAGCAGAGAGACCCCCAGGACGAGCAGAAAGAACCTGGTGTTGAAGAGTGCGCTTCCGCTGGCAGAACCCCGCCCCAGGAAGAGCCCAACGATCAGCAGAAGGCTTCCGATCGACGTGAGGATGACAGCCAGCCGGAGCTTGTTGCGTGTCGTGCGTTCGGCCTCAACCAGCTTCTTCTTGGACGCCTTGTTGTGAGATTTCTTGGTGGAGCTCATGCAGAACCTCCGTGGTTTCAGCCAGCACGATGGTGACAGCCATGGGCGCCGGCGGAGACAGTGTGTTCACACAAGTGGTCATTGTCAACTCATGGCGCAGGAGCATGGGGCGCACGGCGCATGCTGTCGCAGGGAGAAGACATGCAACGAAGCTGTGGCAAGAGAGGTTCGCGTATCGGGGAGCGGTTCAGACTGGTGGCAACAGTTTCGTGGGTTACGGCGGCGATCACAGTGCTGGCCGGTTGTGCCGGAGCGGCCTCTCCGGGCCGGCAGGCCAAGGTCTGCTTTGTCAGGGCGCTTGCACAGGACATTGAACTTGTCGAGGTTTCCCGCACGGTGTCTGCGGATGGCCCGCTCGTAGAGGCGGTCCTGGAGGAGTTGCTCAAGGGCCCCACGCCAGCAGAGCGCCATCAGGGGCTTACGACGTTTATCCCTGAGGGCACCGTGGTGAAGTCTGTCAGCGTCGACCCGGACGGCGTGGTGCATGCTGATTTCAATGAGGCTCTTCAGGAAGGGGTCGGGGGATCCATGTGGGTCATGGGTATCCGGCGCCAGATACAGGCGTCGCTTCTGTGGATTCCCGGGGTCACTTCGGTTATACTGTCCATCGAAGGTCGCACGGAGGAGATTCTCCAGCCATAAGCCCTCCTGGCGGGAGGAAGTGACCCCGGGGCAGGCAGGAAGGGCTGTGCGTTCAGGATGATCGGAGGAACTGATGAACAAGATAGTGTACCTCGACAATGCAGCAACCACGCCTGTGGATCCCGCAGTACTCGAAGCAATGCGCCCATATTTCTCTGAACAGTTTGCCAACCCGATGACCTATGCTCATTCCTCATTGGGAGATACGGCACATACGGCAGTCGAGGAAGCGCGCACCCGCGTTGCATCGCTCATCAACGCCAGATCTGAACAGGTCGTCTTCACAAGTGGGGGCACCGAGTCGGACAACTGGGTTCTGAAGGGTGTTCTGGAGCGGGCATCACGCGAGCGACTCCACAAGCCTGGTCATCTGGTAACAGCAGAGTTTGAGCACCACGCCATTCTCCACAGTGCGCTCGCCCTTGAGCGCCAGGGGTATGAAGTCACCTTCGTCAAGGTGGGGCGCAACGGCATTGTTGATCCGGACGATGTTCGGCGTGCAATGCGCCCTACGACTGTGCTGGTTTCTATCATGCACGCAAACAATGAGATAGGGACCATTCAGCCTATTGCACAGATTGCACGCGTTGCTCACGAGCGTGGCGCGCTGATGCACGCCGATGCTGTCCAAACGACGGCGCACATCCCAGTCGACGTCGAGGCAATGGGTGTCGACTTCCTGAGCATCTCCGCCCACAAGTTCAATGGCCCCAAGGGTGTAGGGGCGGCCTTCGTTCGTAGCCATGACTCCCTCTACCCGTTCATCGACGGAGGCGGGCAGGAGTGGGGCCTCCGCGGGTCGACGCACAACGTGCCGGGCATTGTTGGCATGGGAAAGGCTGCGCAGCTCGGAAAGGAGCGCCTGACATCGGAGATGAAGCGTCTGACAGCGTTACGCAATGCACTGTTTGAGAAGCTTGCGTCACGCATTGACCGGCTTACCATGAACGGCGATGCGCAGCAGCGGCTGCCCCAGAATCTCAATATTCGCATTGATGGAATCGACAACGAGGCCTTGCTCCTCGCCATGAACGAGGCGGGTATCATCGCGGCCGGGGGATCTGCGTGCACGGCGCAGGAAACTGTTCCTTCGCACGTGCTCACATCGATCGGGTGTGACGTGAAGGAAGCAAAGGCATCCATCCGTTTGTCCTTGGGCCTGGCAACGACAAGTGACGACATCGACTATGCCGCCGACGTCATTCCAGGGCTCGTTCGGTTTCTGCGGTCCATGACCTGACCCGCCATGGACAAGTACAGCCGTGCAACGATTCGGGAGTTCATGAGTCCGAGCAACATCGGCTCCATAGAGAACGCATCAGGAGTGGGGCACATAGCAGACAACGCAGACGCTGTCGAACTGACTGTATTCATAACGGTGAACGACGGTCGCATCACTGACATGAAGTATCGCATCGCGGGGTGTACCGCATTGATTGCGACACTCTCCGTTCTCAGCCGCGAAGTTTTGGGGAAGACGGTCGAAGATGCACTTGCCATTGATATGGCACAGGTTTCAGGTCTCCTTGACGGTCTGCCCGAGTCCAAGTGGCGGTGTGCAGGATATGCTCTCCAGGCCCTGCAGATGGCCGTTGCCGACTACCGTGGCCGAGCTCAGTGACCGGCCACGGATGGCACGTCGTTCACGATGCCGCCTTGTTGTCGGATTGACGGGCGGCGCCATGCGGAGACAATGAACGCATGAAGAGTACAGCGATGTTTTCCTGCGCTTGTCTGTGTGAGCTACGTACCGGGAGGCACCGCTGACTGCACGTCCTAGGACACGACCTGCACAGAGCCTCCCAACAGTGGGAGGCTTTTTTGTTGGTCTACGCGTACAAGGAGACACTATGGACATTACACTACTTCCAATTGATGTATTGAAGCAGCACGAGCAGGTACTGAAGTACAACGTGGCTACAGTAGAGCATGACCTCCTGCGGGACGGGGTCATTCGAGACCCGATCGTCGTGGACAGGAAGACCATGATTATTCTGGACGGTCATCATCGTTACAACGTGTTGAAGCAGATGGGAGCAGCGTACGTTCCCGTGTATCTGGTAGACTATGCGAGCAGCGCCGTTCAGGTCCATTCCTGGAAACCTGGAGTGCATGTCAGCAAAGACGACGTTATGAGGGCTGGGTTGACCGGACATCTCATGCCGGCAAAGAGCTCGCGGCACGTGATAGCCGGCGTGCCTCACGACATCGACGTGCCGCTGGCGTTGCTGCGGGAGGCAAGAAGCGATGACACGGTCAGTTCTTGAACTCATTGGCAATACACCGGTCGTGGAGCTGCCTCACTTCACAACGAATCCACGCGTCCGTATCCTTGCGAAGCTGGAGGGAACCAATCCAGGTGGCTCGGTCAAGGACCGTCCCGCGCTGCAGATGTTCCTGGAGGCGGAAGAGCATGGTCTGCTGAGATCCGGATCGACGATTGTTGAGGCCACCAGCGGCAATACGGGAATAGCTCTCGCGATGGTTGCTGCTCTGCGTGGCTACAGGTTCCGGGCCGTCATGGCCGAAACAGCCAGCGTCGAGCGAAGGAAGCTGCTCAAGATGTTCGGAGCCGATGTTGTCCTGACCGAGGGTGCGGGCGGCACGAACCTCGCCATCGAGACAGTGCGGCAGATGTTGCAGGAAGATCCTTCGCTTGTCAGCCTTAACCAGTTTGAGAACGAAGCGAACCCCCGCGCGCATGAGCAGACAACAGGACCGGAAATCGTGCGGGACGTTCCTGACGTTACGCACGTGGTCGCCGGGATGGGAACCGGCGGCACGCTCATGGGCATCGCCAGCTTCATGCACCGCATCGGAGCATCCGGCGCAAGGGTCGTCGGAGTGGAACCCATAGCTGGCACCAGCATCCAGGGGTTGCGCAACATGGCTGCATACACGCCGGAGATCTTCGCGTTTGACAGAATGGATGGAACACTGCGCATGACGGATGATGTGCCTGCCTTCGACCTGGCCAGGGAACTTTTCCGCACGGAAGGCATCAGCGCGGGTATCTCGTCCGGAGCTGCGCTGTGGGGTGCAATGGAACTCGCGCGGACGCTGCCCAGCGGAGTGGTCGTGGCTGTGTTCCCGGACCGTGGCGACCGATACGTGAGCACGAGCCTGTTTGATTGATCTGGCAGCGCTCCCTGCCGCGCCGTGGCAGGTGAGGGCTCGTGCACACAATGAAAAAGCCTCCGGCTGCTACGGAGGCTTTTTTCTGGGAAGGAGGTTGGTGTGAAGTCTGTTTCGCCACCTGTAGTACATGGGGGTGACTTGTGCCGTACACCATGCCCCTTCACAGTGTGTTCACCTGCCCCGGCGGCTGAGGCGGAAGTGGAAAACCGTCAGGGTTGAGAGCAGTGTAGTCGTGTGGGAGGGAAGGTCAGGGGAGGACCCCCTCGAGGGCCTTGGCCGCAGTGAAGAGGC
>Ga0116192_1000361_pt1 | contig 35364 bp, 33 predicted proteins | sample AD_UKC113_MetaG_FD_89876 | JGI IMG/M metagenome (GOLD analysis project Ga0116192, IMG submission 89876) | Active sludge microbial communities of municipal wastewater-treating anaerobic digesters from Hong Kong - AD_UKC113_MetaG | ecosystem: Engineered > Bioreactor > Anaerobic > Digestate...
ATGAAAGCGCTGCTGTTGCTCTATCTCACCAAATATCACTTGTTTGGTGACAAGGCCGGGCTGGATTTGCTCGGCGCGTATGGCGGGCTGGTGTATTGCATTCCGGTGTTTGGCGGCGTGCTGGCCGACCGTTGGTTGGGGATGCGCAAGGCCGTGATCTTTGGCGGCATCTTGCTGGTGGCAGGGCATATCGGGATGGCCTTCGAGGGTCACGCGGCCACGCTGCAAAATGGCAGCGCGGTACGTGATGAGGCATCCCTACGCATCATGTATGCCTCGCTCGCGCTGATCATCATGGGTGTGGGCTTTTTGAAGCCGAATATTTCCACCATCGTCGGCAAGCTCTACGCCGACAACGACCCGCGCCGCGATTCCGGGTTCTCGCTGTTCTATGCCGGGATCAATCTGGGCGCATTGTTCGCCTCGCTGGTGTGCGGTTATGTGGGCGAAACCTGGGGCTGGAAGTATGGCTTTGGCGCCGCAGGCATCGGCATGTTGGCCGGGCTTGCGATGTTCGTATGGGGCCAGCGCTATCTGCAAGGGCACGCCGAGCCCGCCAACCCGGCCTTGCTGCGTGAGCGTGTGGCCGGGCTGCCGCGTGAAGGGTTGATCTATGCCCTGGCGGTGCTGGGCGTGGTACCGGTGGCGTGGTTGATGTGGGCGGCAGCCAATGGTGCGTTTGCGCTGGGCGGTGAGGTTTCGCTGGCACTGCTATTGATGATTGTGGTGCTGGGCGCGGTGCTGCTGTGGTTTGCATGGTTCACCGGCACGCAGTGCACGTCGGTGCAACGGCAACAAATGATCGCGATGATGGTGCTGATCTTCATGGCGCTGGTGTTCTTCACCCTGTACGAGCAAACCTACGGCTCGTGGGTGACCTTCACTGATCGCCTGTTGAGCAAAGACATCGTGCCGTCGATGGTGGTGCGTGATGGCACCCCGTGGCCGTGGTCCACGTTGTCATTGCTGCTGGCACCGCTGGCGTTTTTCGTGGCGGCGCGCATGTCGGACCGCAACCCCGACTCCGCTGCGCCGCGTGCACTGTTCCTTGCAGTGAGCGCACTGATCATCGTGCTGCTGGTGCGCGACTGCGTGGCGCTGCCGCAAACTGCCGGCTCGCTGACCTATCTTGGCGCGTTCTTCCTGGTGGCCCTGGCCCCCTTGTTTGCCGGGCTGTGGGGCTGGCTGGACAAGCGTGGGCTGGATCCATCGAAGCCCACCAAATCCGCATTTGGTTTGCTGTTCGGCGGGCTGTCATTTGTCCCGATGGCACTGGCCGCGCAACAGGTGGGCGCGACCGGCGCGATGGCCAGCGTGTGGTGGCTGGTGTTGGCGTATCTGGTGCTTGAAATCGGTGAAATGTGCCTGTCGCCGGTGGGCCTGTCGGCCGTCACCCAGCTGGCCATGCCGCGCGTGGTCAGCCTGATGATGGGCACCTGGTTTCTTGCCACCGCGTTTTCGGAAACGCTGGCAGCTTTGTTCGGCAAACTGGCGGCGATTGATGTGCCGGAAGGCGAAACACTGAACATGGTGACCGCCGCTGCGAAATACGAGCATCTGTTCTGGCTGATGATGTGGATCGGGCTGGGCTGCGCGGCATTGGCCTTCCTCGCCGCACCACTGTTGCGGCGGATGATGCATGGGGTGAAGTAAGCCTGAACCTGCCAACCAACAGAGTGGCAGGGCGCTGCTAAACTCCGGCATCGTCTTCACAACGAGTACTTCCGCATGCTGCAGCACCGTCCGTTGGTCTTCGCCCTTGCCGTCGCCCTAGCAGCCGGAGTCATCTCCCAGCAAAGTCATGCTGCCAAGAAGCCCACTGCCAACAAGTCGAAGTCCGCTGTCGTTGCGCTGGCCTGTACCGATTTCTACAGCGAGGCCAACAAACCGTGGCTGGCCGCCAACCCGATGCCCAAGTCCGGCGCGGTGTCCGCATTGGGTCAATTGACCGCACGTGCACAGCAGCAACAACGCGACCTGTTAGACCATACCATGCAGGCGCCACAGGGCAAGGTGCAACAATTATTGGGTGATTTTTGGGCCAGCGGACTGGATGAAGCCGCCGTAGAAAAAGACGGGGCCGCCCCTGTGGCGCCGCTGTTACAACGCATCGACGCCATTCGCAAAAATGGCGATATTGCCCCAGCGATTGCAGCCTTGCATCAGGTGGGTATTCCGGTGGCGTTTGGCTTCAATGCCGATATCGACCTGCGTGATTTGGATCGCCATCTTGGCTATTTCAGCCAAGGCGGCATCGGCCTGCCCGACCCGGCTTACTACACCCGCAACGATGCCGACACCAAGGCGCTGCTGGCGCGTTATGCCGATTACATGCGCAAAATCCTGACCTTGACCGGCGTTGCCAAGAAAGATTTGGAAACCCAAACCGCCCTGGCATTGGACTTGGAAACCCGGATTGCGCGCGCGGCGCGGCCCTTGGTGGATCTACGTGATCCACGCAACAACTTTGCCCCACAGCCGACCGCCAACCTTGGCAAGCAATACAAAAATTTGCAGCTGGATGCCTTCCTCAAAGCCCAAGGCATCAACGACGATACCGTGTCACTGGCCAACCCCGCCCTGTTCGAGCAATTGGACAGCTTGGTTGGCAAATTGAAGCCGGCGCAATGGCAGGCCTATCTGCGTTGGCGGGTGGGCGATGCAATGGCCCCCTACCTGTCCAGACCGTGGCGTGATGCGTCATTCGAGTTCCGCGGCAAGGTACTGCTGGGGCAAACCGACCCCGCCCCGCGCTGGCAACAAGTGCTGGATGCCATCAACCTGGCCGCAGGCCCGATGCTGGGCAAGGAATACGCGGCGACCTACCTGCCCGACGCCACCCGCAAGCAAGCCGAATTGATTGCCGGGCAAGTACGCGATGCCCTTATCCAAACCACCTCCAACACCCCTGTATTGGATGCCGCCGGCAAGGCCGAGGCCCGCAAGAAGCTCGAACGTCTGCGGATTGAAATTGGCACCCCCAAGCGCGACCTTGACTACAGCCTGCAACCGATGGGGCGCGGCAGTTTTGGCGGCAATATGCTGATCGCCTCGACGTGGCGGCATAACCAAGAAATGAAGCGCATCGGCAAGGGCAATGCCGACCGCCGCTGGGATGTATTGCCGCAGCAACCTGCACTGACTTACGATCTGGCGCATAACCGGTTGATCGTAACCGCCGCCATGCTGCAAGCACCGGCGCTGGATCTTGCGCAACCCTTGCCGCAGCAATATGGCGCATTTGGCGCACTGGTGGGGCACGAGCTCAGCCATGCGTTGGATGAGCGCGGTCGTCATATCGATGCCGATGGCAATGTCCGCGATTGGTGGAGCCCCGAAGTCGCCTCGGCGTGGGCTACCGTGGCCGCCAAAGTGACAACGCTGTATGCCAATCTGCCCTATCCGGGGACGCAGGATGTGAAGGTCTCAGGCAGCTTGACCCGCGATGAAAACCTAGCGGATTTGGCCGGTGTCGAACTGGCGCACGCCGCCTTCCAAAATGCCCAGCCCAAATCAAACCCGGCACAAGAACGTCAATTCTTTACCGGCTGGGCGCAGTTGTGGGCACAACAAGTGGCCGCTGATGAGGCGCAGATCCGTGCACAACAAGATGTCCGTGCACCCGGCCAATGGCGTGCCAATGTTCCATTGATGCAGCAACCAGCCTTTGGCAGTGCATTTACCTGCAAAGTGGGCAGCCCCATGCAGGCCAAAGAGGATGCTCGGGTCAGTGTATTTCACTGACGCAGCCCCTAGGACGGGTGACAACCCGCCCTAGGGCACGATGCGCATGCGGGGCTTGGGTTTCCGGTTGGATCCGCCAAACGGCGGTTGCCCCCGCCAATGGCGAATCAGCAGCCAGCCAAACAGCATCCCGCCCAGATGCGCAAAATGCGCCACCCCGGGTTGCAGGCCGGTGATACCCACGCCCAATTCAAACAAGCCATACACGATGACCAAGGTGCGTGCCTTCATCGGAATGGGCGGAAACAGCAACATCACCCGTTGATTGGGAAATAACATCCCGTAAGCCAGCAATAGGCCAAACACCCCGCCCGATGCGCCGATGGTGGGATAAGGGTCGGCCCCCTGCGCCACCGCATACGAGCCCACCAGCAATTGGCATAGCCCGGCCCCCACCACGCAGACCAAGTAATACGTCAGAAAGCGGCGCTCGCCCCAAGTGTATTCCAGCGGCGCACCAAACATCACCAGCGCCAGCATATTGAAGCCAATGTGCATGAAGCCACCATGCAAAAAGGCGTAACTGAGCAACTGCCACGGCATGAACGCCGGCGCACTGCCTGCCGGATCGAATACGCCGTCGGCCCACGGCCACAACATCAGCGACAGCATCGCCTGATCGCCGATGAAGTATTGCAGCGCAAACCCCAACACGTTGGCGATCAACAGGGCTTGGGTCATGCGGGGAAGATTGAACGGCATCCGTGCGTCGATCCAGTCAAGTTTCGTTGCAGTGCATCATAGCGGGTCAACGCGCACAGGTCAGTGCCACGATGATTCATCCGTGCATCAACGCGGTGCCCAGAATGCCGCATCCAAGCTGGCTTCCACCGGCGGCAGGCGGACGCGCCCGTTGTGGACATCCACCCCCTCGGCACGCAAGCGGCGGATTTGCTCGTCCCAACCGGCCGAACCCGGCGGCAACGCGATGCGCCCGTCCGAACGCACAATGCGATGCCAAGGCAGGCTGGCGTCCTCATGTTGGCCCAAGATGCGCGCCACCAACCGCGCCCGCCCCGGCAACCCGGCACGCTGCGCAATCACCCCATACCCAGCCACCTGCCCACGCGACACCGCACGGATCGCAGCCAAGATGCGCTGCTCCGGCGTTGGCGCTGATGCGGGCGGTGATGTGGGCGCGGGTGCGGTCATGGTTCGGGTTAGCATAGCGACTGCACCGCTTGCATGCCGCATACGCTATGGACAACTTCGAACAAATCCGCCGCCACCTCGCTTCCTCCGGTTACAAACTCAGCGTACAAGAGCCCTTCGTGGTCTGCGTCGAGCTGTCACTGGCGCAGGGCAAGCGCCATCAGGCCATTTTTCTGGCCGAAATGCAGGACGACGATGGCCGCGACTACCTGCGCATCAGCACCGCGCTGGCCCCCATCACCGGACTGGATGCGCGGCGTGCGCTGCGTTTTAACTGGGAAAGCCGAGTGGGTTATCTGGCCATCAGTGAACTTGATGGCGTGCCGTATCTGCACCTGTGCGAAAACCGCCCCTACGACACCTTGACCGCCGCCGAAATCGACCGCCTAGTGCTGGAGATCGGCGGCACCGGCGATGAAATGGAACACCGCATGTCCGCCGGTGGTGACCTGCTGTAAGTCCGCCAAAAACCGCGGCGACATACCGTAGATGGACCGAGCTTGACTCGCTATCGTGCTATACCCAACCGACTAGGCGCAAAAGTTTGTAAACCCCAAACGACACTGCCGCCGATGCCGGAATAGTCAAGATCCAAGCCCAAACGATCCGCTCGATGGTGCTGACCTTGAGCTTGCGCGGATTCTTGGCAAAACCCACACCCATGATCACAGTGGACACCGTATGGGTGGTTGAGACCGGCATGCCAAAGTGAGCGGCGGCCATCAGCACCGTGGCCGAACTGGTATCCACCGCAAACCCGTCCAGCGGGTGCAGTTTGACCATCTTGTGGCCCAGCGTTTTGATGATTCGCCAACCGCCCGAAGCGGTACCGGCGGCCATCACCAAGGCGCACGTCACGACGATCCATGTGGCCACATCGCCACCAGCAGTGGCATGCGGGTGCATGAACGCCAACCATGCCGGCAAGTCATTAAGCGCCCCGTTGGCCTCGGCCCCGACTAAGGTCAATGCAATCACGCCCATGGTCTTCTGCGCATCGTTATGCCCATGCGCATAGCCCATGTAGGCGGCCGAAGCGATTTGTAGTTTGCCGAAACTGGCGTTGATCCAGCGCGGCCGCGCCAACCTGCGCAATACGCCGCCAGCACGTTCCATCCCGAAGATCAGCGTCCATAGCAAGGCAATCAATAAACCGCCCAGCAAGAACCCAATCAGCGGTGATGTCACCATCGGTACGATCACTTTCCACACCAAGCCTTTGCTCTTGGTCCAATCAGCCGCACCCTGGATCCAGATCAGCGAATCCCAATTCATGTTGGATGCCGACAACGCCGCACCGCATAGACCACCAATCAGTGCATGCGAGGACGACGACGGCAACCCAAACCACCATGTCAGCAGGTTCCACACGATCGCCCCCAACAGGGCGCTCAACACCAATTGCGAGGACGCATCCACTACCCCGGTATTGACGATACCGGTGGCAATGGTGGCCGCCACCGCGGTGCCGGTCAGCGCACCCAACATATTGGTGACAGCCGCCAAAATGACCGCCTGCCCGGGGGTAAGCACCTTGGTTGCCACCGATGCAGCAATGGAGTTGGCGGTGTCGTGGAAGCCGTTGATGAACTCGAACGCCAACGCAGCAACCACCACCACAAGCACGAGGGTCAGCATGGTGCTGGGCCTCTCAAGAATTCTTCAATACGATCTGGTACGCCACCACGCCGGCCTCGCGGCAGCGGTCGATGGCTTTCTCCAGAATCTCGAAAAACTCCTTGAGCAAGAACATCTGCAAGCTGTCCAACTTGCCGGAATAAATTTCGCGGTACAGCTCCAGCATCAACCGGTCGGCTTCGTTCTCGATCGATCGCAATTTTTCGTTGAGCGCGGTCATGCGGTCCAGGTTCATCCGCTCCAGCTCATCGACCATTTGCACTACCACTTCGGCGGCCTGCTCCAGCATTGCAGCACGCGGCGCAAAATCAATTTGCCCCAAATGCTGCACCGCCAGCGCGTAGCGGTCAGCAAATTTTTCGATCTGCTTGGGGATTTTGTGCAGCGCCGAGCCCAGCGCTTCGATATCTTCACGCTCGAACGGCGTGATGTAGCTGTCCACCAAGGCCTTGCTGAGCTTGTCGGCAGCAGCGCGCTCGCGTAGACGGGCCAATTTGAAGGCATCCAGCGCCGGCTGCCGGTCGGCTTCTTTCATCATCGCATGCAGCGCCTTGGCGCTATCCAATGCAGCGGCGGCGGCGTCATCCAGCAATGCGTAAAACTGGGTGCCGGAACCAAATATTGTTTGCAAGGAAAACATGCGAAATCCGCCCGATGTCAGGAATGTTGCAACGATAGTGCGCAATTATGACGTTTCGATGACGGCTTGCGTTACCTACCCGGCATTACTCGCTCGCAGCGCCCTGTTATGATGTCACCGCGCTCCGGCGCAGCCCATGGACGCACACTCTCTGCCATCGCCAGCATTAGACCACCGCACCGCAATGGTGCCGCGTGTGTTGGCCGCAACACCACTCCTTCCCCTCGCCTGCACCTGGTGATCCCCCGTGCTGGAACTATTACTCATCGTTTTCGCCCTGATCTTGCTGAACGGCTTTTTCGCACTGTCGGAGATGGCCGTCGTCACCTCGCGCAAGGCGCGCCTGAAACAAAACGCCAGCACCAGCCGGCGTGCGCGCAAAGCACTGGAGCTGGCCGAACACCCGGAGCGTTTCCTGTCCACGGTACAGGTTGGTCTGACCCTGATCACCATTGTCACCGGCATGTTGGGGGGCGAGGCACTGGGCAGTCTGATTGGCGCATGGCTGGCACACAATGCACCGGCATTGGGCCACTATGCCGCCCCACTGGGCACCGTGCTGGCGGTTGGCCTGATCACCTACCTCAGCATTGTGCTGGGTGAGCTGCTCCCCAAGCGCCTGGCCCTGCTGGCCCCCGAGCGACTGGCCGCTGCGGTAGCAATCCCGATGCATTGGTTGTCACGACTGGCAAGCCCGGTGGTGTGGCTGCTCAGCGCCACCGTGCGTGGGTTATTGCGATTGCTGCGGGTCGGTGGCGGCGATAATTCGCAGGTCACCGAGGAAGAAATTCAATTGCTGGTGAGTGAAGGCCACGAGCAAGGCGTGATCGATCTGGACGAGCGCAATATGTTGAACCGGGTGATGCGCCTAGGGGATCGCACCGCCGACAGTCTGATGACCCCACGCACCCGTATCACCTGGCTGGATGCTTCGGCCAGCTTGGTCGAAAACTTGGCCACGATGCAGGAAGGCGCGTACTCACGCTACCCGGTATATCACGGCGATGACAGCGACGTGGCCGGCATTTTGGAGGTCAAGACCCTGCTGGACGAATTGGGCAAACCGCAGCCATCGCTGTTCAATGATTTACGCCCGGCGGTATTCGTATCCGAATCCACCCACGCCATGAAATTGCTGGAAATTCTGCGCGAGGAACAACAATCGCTGGCTTTGGTCGTGGACGAATATGGCGACATCCAAGGCATGGTGACCATCAGCGACATCGTGGATGCGGTGATTGGCCGGCTACAGAGCAGTAACGAAGCAGATACCAACGAGGCACTGGTCGTCACCCGTGAAGATGGCTCTTTGTTGGTGGATGGCGGTCTGCATGTGCAGGAACTGCGCGAGCTGACCGGTGAGCGTTTGGCCGATGCCGAAGAATTGGAATACCGCACCGCAGCGGGCTTGGTCATCGCCAAACTAGGCCGGATTCCGCGCGTGGGCGAACATTTCCGCATCGGTGCGTGGCGTATCGAAGTGGTGGACTTGGATGGCCCGCGTATCGACAAACTTTTATTGCAACGCAGCGATGCCGCACCCGGCGAAGGGTAAGGCTAAATCACCTCACCAACGCTGCTACCTCGTTCAGTGCAGCAGATCAACAAACTGCGGCGCTTCCAATGGATAGCCCAGCCAAAACCCTTGTACCAAATCACAATCGCGTTCACGCAGCAAATCAAACTGCCCCTGACGCTCCACGCCTTCAGCCACCACCACCACCCCCATCGAATGTGCCATCGCAATGATGGCGCTGGTCAGCACCAGATCATCCGGGTCACGCAGCAAGTCCGAGATAAAACTGCGATCAATCTTCAAGCCATCCACCTGCACCCTCCGCAAATGGCTGAGGCTAGAAAAGCCGGTGCCAAAGTCATCCAGCCACACCCGTACTCCCAACTGCCGCAATTGGCCTAGCAACTCAGTGGCGTGCAGCTCATCACTGATCACCGCTGTCTCGGTCAATTCCAAATGCAGACGCTCAGCGGCCAAGCCGCTTAGTTCCAGGGCATCGGCCACTTGCTGAATCAGATCGCCACTACGTAACTGCCGCGCCGAAACATTCACGGAAATGAAGGGCGGCTCGCCCGCACCTTCCGGCACCTGCCAGCCAGCCGCTTCTTGGCAGGCGTGCAGCAATACTTGCGCCCCTATTTGTTCGATCAAGCCGCACTGCTCGGCGACATCGATGAACAACGAGGGCGCGATGGCACCGTCTTCCGGGTGATTCCAACGCAATAACGACTCCGCTCCCACCAGTACATGATCACGGGTGCGATAGATAGGCTGGTATACCAAGCTAAGCTCACCACGCTCCCACGCACCGCGCAGGTCGTGTTCCATGCGCACGCGCCGCTCCACCGCCTGATCCATCGCTTGGCTGTAAAACCGATAGCAGTTCTTGCCGGCCACCTTGGCTTGGTACATCGCGATGTCGCCATTTTTCAACAGGCTGGAAACACTGACCGCATCCTCGGGGAATATCGCCACCCCTACCGAAACCCCCAGCAAAACTTGCCGCCCATGCAGCAGCATCGTCTCACTCAAGTTGCGCACCAGTGCTTCGGCCAGTTGGATGGCCTTGTCGCGCACGCTGGCATCCACGCCAGCATCGTCCAGTTGCAGCAACAAGACAAATTCGTCACCACCAAAACGCGCCACCAAGACATCCACGCCCACCAGTGTCTGCACGGCCTGTTCGATCCGCAGTGCCACCTGTTGTAGCACCTCGTCACCCGCCTCATGGCCGAGGGTATCGTTGATGCGTTTGAAGTCATCTAGATCCGCAAACAGCAGTGCCAACTGCTGCCCCATACCCTGCAATGCACGCAGGCGGCTCTCCAAGGACTCGCGGAACGCCAGCCGGTTGGCCATCCCAGTCAGCGCATCACTGTAGGCCACACGCCGAATTTCGCGGTCGTGCCGGTTCAAGCTTTCACGCATGCGGCCCACAGCACGGATCAAGTCGCCAATCTCATCGGCGCGGCGACTTTCCGGAATCGGTGATGAAAAATCCCCGGCCTCGGTCTGGCGGATGGCATCACCCAACAGGTTGAGTGGCCGCACCAGCAGTCGCTGCAGCAACATCGCCCCCAGTAACGCAAACACCGCCAGTACCGCGCACAGTATCAATAGCCAATGCAGGCTGCGTTGGTTTACTGCATCAAATTGGTTGTGCAGCGCGCTCAGTGTTTGTGCTTCTGCATGGCTGGAACGCGCAAGCGAATATCCAATCCGTACCCCTCCCAATGTTTCGTCACCAATCCGGATGGGCGCGGACACATCCAGCGTGTCCGCCAACATCCGTGTATGCGAGCCACTTGCCGCCATGATCTCGGGGGCCAATGCATCATTCATGGGCTTGCCAAACGCTGCGATATCGCCAGAACCATCGTGCAAGATGCGCCCCTGCGCGTCATACACCAGCACATATTCCACGTCCGGCGCACGCAAGGCACCGCGTGCAAGCGTACCTACGGCATCCAAATCGAAGTAATACAGCGGGTTGCTCAAGGCATCCGCAAGCTGGCTGGCCTGCGCCTCTCCACTACTGCGCAACTGCTCTTCCAATAGGCTGTGGGTGCTCTGTCTGGTGATGTCGATGACATCGTTTTGAATCACCTGCAAGCTATGCCATAGCAACGCGGTGAGCAGTAGCAACAAGGCCAGTACCGCCAGTATCACGATCTGGAATCGCGCCTGCAGACTCAGCCAGGAACGCTTCATTCAACCTCCGTGTTGACCCGGCGCACATCCTGCCCTAGTTGTTGCAATCGTTGCTTGTCGGCATCACTGATGGGTAAAAAATGCGCCGTACCCAAGAACCTGCGCAAGGCCTCGCCGGCCTCAGGGTCGCGCGATGCCTCTAGTAATACGGTTTGCAGTTGTGCCTGCACCTTCGGGCTCAAGCCGGTGCGGGTTAGCATCAAGGCACGCGGAACATCCTGGGTGCGGTCAATCACACGAAAATCCTGAGCAAAGGTGGGCGGCATCCGTGTCGGATTAACCCAGTCCAGATTACTCAGCACCCCCACATCCACCAATCGTTTATGTACCCACGTGGTGATGTTCAACTCGGTGCGCGCGAACACATACCCCACCCGATCCGGTGCGGGCTTGTCCATGGGCGACAGTAGTAATTCCAGGGCCATGCCTGCATTCAGCAATTTGGCCGCAGGCAGGAAATAGGCGCTGGTCGAATACGGGCTCTGGAACGCGATGCTATGCCCCGCCAGATCTTTCAATGTCGTGATCGGGCTATCACGCCGCACGAAGAACACCGTGTGGTAGCGCACCGCACCTTCGCGCTCGGTAATCAAGAACGCATGCGCCACCCCGCGTTGCTCGAAGATGGCGGCATTGCCAGAGGTCTCGTTGATCCAATCCACCCGGCCACGACGCAGATAACTGGCCATTTGTTGTGGGTCTTTGGCCATCAAGATGCGCCCACTACGAATCCCCACCGAGGCCATTCGCGGAATCACATAATCCAGCAGCGGCTTGAGTTGATCGTAATGGGCCTTGGGGTCATCACTGACCCGTCCCAATACCAACACACCATCGTCTTCCTGTGTGGGCAACGGCTGCGCATGCACTATAGGAGGCCATGCCAGTAGGCAGCACAGGCAAAGCAATGCGGGGAGCAAGCGGCGCATGGAATGAGGCGTAATCTGCAACCTGAAGTTGTCTGAGGCTACCCGATTTTTTTGTCCGTGGTAGCCTCGCCCGCAATCTTGGCCATCCGCTGGGTGTCCGCCAGCACGCCGCGCAATAGCCGCACATCGGCGCTATCCAGATTGGCACGCAGATATAACCGCCGCAACTTGCGCATAGCCGACTCCGGCGCGCGGCCTTTATGAAAGTCGATCTGCTCCAAAGTATCAGCCAGTTGCGCAAACAACCCCTCCAGTTCGGCATGCGCGGCCACACCCGCACTTGGGGGCTGAGTGCGCACATCACGCGGTGCCGCCATCACCTCCCCGAGCAAGGCACAGCGCAACTCATAGCTGAGCACTTGCACTGCCGCTGCCAGATTGAGCGAGCTAAACGCCGGGTCGGACGGGATATGCACTGCCGCGTGACACAGTTGCAATTCGTCATTATTCAAGCCGGTGCGCTCGCGCCCAAACACCAGCGCCACTGGCCCGCTAGTGGCCGCAAGGACAGCACGCTGCGCGGCATCACGTGGGTGCAGTGGTTCCAGCTGGATGCGCCGGCTGCGCGCGGTGGCCCCCAGCACCCAGCAGCAATCGGCCACCGCCTCAGCAAGGCTGGCACACACAGGCGCAGCTTCGATGAGATCATCGGCCCCTGCCGCCATCGCATGGGTATCGCGATCTGGGGCTTTCTCAGGGGCCACCAGCACCAACTTCGATAACCCCATGGTTTTCATCGCCCGCGCGGCCGCGCCGATATTGCCGGGGTGCTGGGTGCCCACCAGCACGATGCGCAGCTGTTCGGCGGACGATAAGGTCAAGGCATGCAGTTCATTCATGTGTAAATGGTAAACTTTGCGCACCGACCTGTGCGTCGGAATGCTCTTTTCCGCCGTTGCCCATCCACCTCAGACCCGCGAGGCGCTTTACCATGCAAAAACCCGTCGTCACTGTCATGGTCAAGGCCGCCCGCGCTGCGGGAGGGGTGTTGTTGCGAAACATGAATCGATTGGATGCGATCAATGTGATCGAAAAGGATCGGTTGGATTACGCCAGCGAAGTGGACGAGCAAGCCGAACAAGCCGTCATCAAGGAGCTGCGCCGCGCCTACCCCGATGCCGCGTTCATGGGCGAAGAAGGCGGCGTGCAGGGCAAAAAAGGCGGCGCGTTGTTCGTCATCGACCCACTCGATGGCACCAGCAATTACCTACACGGCTTCCCGCATTGGTGCGTGTCGATCGCCTTGGTCGAAAACGGCGAGCCACAGCACGCCGTAATCTTTGATCCCCTGCGCAATGAACTATTTACCGCCAGCAAGGGCAGCGGTGCTGTGCTCAACGATCGTCGCATCCGCGTGTCTGAGCGCAAGGACTTGAACGGCGCGATGCTAGCGACCGGCTTCCCTCCGCGTGAACGCGAACGCGCGCCAGCGCAGCTGGAATGCGTGCGTGAATTGCTACGCAGCATCGAGGATATCCGCCGCACCGGCTCGGCCGCGCTGGACTTGGCCTATGTGGCCTGTGGGCGTAGCGATGGTTATTTTGAAACAGGGGTGAAGCCGTGGGACATCGCCGCCGGCGTACTGCTGGTACGCGAAGCCGGTGGCCGCGTCAGTGATTTCAAAGGTGCCGCCACAGGCCCGATGGACACCCGCGGCATTCATGGCCGCGCCTTGTTGGCCGGCAATCAGAAATTGTCTGCCGAATTGCAGAAAGTGATTATGCAGTCAGGGTTTGCTGCGGCCTGCACATAACCGATTGCTTTCGATTTGACCCACAAAAAACCCGCGCAGCTGCGCGGGTTTTTTGTGCCTCACTGCAGCACCGCTTACGGCCGTCGTGCCAGCTCGGCGTGATCTTTGGCTTTTGGCATCAAGTCCTGCTTGGAGACCTTGAACGGCCCGATGGTCAGCATCGGCACCGCCACGATCACCGACGACACCACCACGATAACGGCACCGATCATATGGGTTTCGGCCAAGCCTTCCATTGACTCGCCGCCATACATATACAACGCCATTGCCGACAGGAAAAACATCACCGCAGTAATGATCGTGCGTGACAAGGTTTGGTTGATCGAGCGGTTCAGCACTTCCAATGAATCCACCCGCAGGCTGCGGAAGTTTTCGCGCACGCGGTCAAACACCACGATGATGTCGTTGATCGCAAAACCCATCACCGACAACATGCCGGCCAGCACGGTCAAGTCAAACTCGCGGCCCAGCATCGACATGTAGGCAATCGTCAGAATCAGATCGAAGAACGCGGTGATGATGGCCACCATCGCGAACTTCCATTCAAAACGCGCAGCGATGTAGATCAAGAACCCCACCAGCATGAACAAGGTGGCATACACACCGTTCATTGCCAGATCGCGGCCCACCTGCGGCCCCACGAACTCACCCGGCTGCACGGTCGCCGGGTTAGCCGTCGTGTTCACCGCAGCCAACACTTGCGCAGAAACCTTTTGTGCAGCATCGGCGGCGTTATTGTGTTCGGCGTCTGGCTGCAGGCGAATCATCACATCATTGCCGCCACCCACGCTTTGCACTTGTGCGTTGTGGATGCCGGCCTTGCTCAGGCGGTCACGCACATCTTCCACATGGATCGGCTGGGCGAAATGGGTGCGCACCATGGTGCCGCCGGTGAACTCCAACGCGTAGTTGAAGCCCTTGAGGCCGATGATAGCGATGGATGCCACCAACAACACCAGCATCAACGCCAGCACTGGGCGGCGATGACGCATGAAGTCGATGGTGGTGTCGTTGGGGATGAGGTGTAGCGGAAACAGTTTCATTCAGTAGTCCCTATCCCGGTCAGATCGCCACAGAGGTGAGCTTCTTGCGACGGCCATAGATCAGGCTGGCCAGCGCACGCGACACGGTGATTGCAGTAAACATCGAAGCAAAGATGCCGATGATCATGGTCAAGGCAAAGCCTTTCAGCGGCCCGGTACCAAAGGCGTACAGCGCTACACCTACGATCAAGCCAGTCAAGTTGGCGTCCATGATGGTGTGCGAGGCGCGCTCGTAACCTTCAGCAATCGCCGATTTGGCCGGCAGCCCCAACCGTAATTCTTCGCGGATGCGTTCGTTGATCAGCACGTTGGCATCCACCGACAAACCCACCGACAACGCCAAACCGGCAAAGCCCGGCAAGGTCATGGTGGCACCGAACATCGACATCACCGCCACCACGATCAGCAGGTTGAACAACAACGCCACCGAGGTGATCAAACCAAACATGCGGTAGTAAATGCCGAAGAACACCAGCGTGAACAAGAACGAGAACACCACCGCCTTGATCCCGCGCGCGACGTTTTCAGCACCCAGGCTGGGGCCAATCACGTATTCCTCGACGAAGTCCATCGGTGCGGCCAGTGAGCCGGCGCGCAGCAGTTTGGACAGGTTTTCGGCCTCGGTGCGTTCTAGCCCGGTGGTCTGGAATTGCTTGCCAAACACACCACTGATATTGGCGACAGAAATCACTTCTTCTTTGACTTTGAAGCTGCGCACTTCCTTACCATCGACCATGGTTACCTGCGGAATACGCTCGGTATACACCACCGCCATCGGCTTGCCGACGTTGCCGCTGGTGAAGTCGAACATGCGTTGGCCGCCGACGCCGTTCAGGGTGACGCTGACCGCAGGCAGGCCGTTCTGGTCGGTGGTGGCGCTGGCAGTGACCATCTGGTCGCCGGTGGCAATGACACGCTTATTCAGCAATACCGGGCGACCGGCGCGGTCACGATACAACTTGGCTTCGGGCGGAATACGGCCGGTGCGCTCGGCCTCGGCGGCATTGCCGTCCACCACCGCGCGATATTCCAGCGTGGCGGTCGCGCCGATCATGCGCTTGGCTTCGGCAGTGTCTTGCACGCCGGGCAGCTCGACCACGATGCGGTCTTCGCCTTGGCGTTGGATGATGGGCTCGGCCACGCCCAATTCGTTGACGCGGTTGCGCAAGGTGGTCAGGTTTTGCTCGATCGCACTGGAGGCGATTTGCTGCATTTCCGCCTGCGGCACGGTCGCCAAAATGCCGGCGGCATCATCGGTATATGTCAGTGTGGACTGCGCCTTGGCCAAAGCCGCGTGCGCCTTGTCGGCATCGGCTGGATTATTGAGCACCACCCGTAAGGTGTTGGTGCTATTACGCTCCACCGAGCGATAAGCCACCCGTGCATCGCGCAAGCTGGTGCGGATGTCGTCGGCATACGCATCAAAGCGCTTATCCACCGCCGCTTTTTTGTCCACCTGCATCGCAAAGTGCACACCGCCCACTAAGTCCAGACCCAGCACCATCGGCTTGCCGCCCAGTTTGGTCAGCCATGCCGGCACGGTGGAGGCCAGATTCAACGCCACCGTGTAGTTTTCGCCCACTTGTTCGCGGATCAGGTCATTGGCGCGGGTCTGGTCATCCAGCGATGCCATCCGCACCACCAAGTTATCGCCTTCTTTGGCAATAGCCTTGGGTTTGAGGTGGGCGCTGTCCAGCATCGCCACAACCTTGGATGTCAATGCGGCATCAAGCTGCGCACCACGATTCGCAGTGATCTGGATGGAGGGATCCTTCTGGTATTTATTGGGCAGCGCAAACAACACGCTAACCGCCAAAATCAGGAGGATGAGGACATACTTCCAGCGTGGAAATTCAAGCATTGCAGGATCCTGCTTGACGCCGCTGCGGCGTCAGGTCTTGGGGTTCTAACGAGGAATGAATCAAGCCGACTTCAAGGTGCCTTTGGGCAACACGCTGGTGATGGCACCGCGTTGCAGCTTCAATTGCACGCCGCTGGCCACTTCCACGGTGATGAAGTTTTCACCCAGCCCCACCACGGTGCCAGCCACGCCGCCACTGGTGATGACTTCATCGCCCTTGGCCAGCTTGTCCAGCATGGCGCGGTGTTCTTTTTGACGCTTCATCTGCGGGCGGATCATCAGGAAATACATGATCGCGATCAGGATGACCGGGAACAGCAGGGTGGACAGCATGCCTCCGGGAGCTGCGGCCGGCGCGGCAGCTTGGGCGTGGGCAACGGGGACGATCAGGTCAAGCAGGGAATCAAGCGGGTTCATCACAAATCCGGGTCAGTCATACAAAGGGCGGGCCTAGGCCAGCCGGGGATTATGCCATGGCTTGCCTCTCCCCTCGCCAAAGGGGAATAAAGCCACGTCAGGCTTGGCGGGCTGCGTAAAAAGACTCACGAAACTGCGTAAAAGTTCCGTTAGCAATCGCGTCCCGCATCTGCGCCATCAACCGCTGGTAGTAGCGCAGGTTATGCAAGGTGCCCAGCATCGGTGCCAGCATTTCATTGCAGCGATCCAAATGACGCAGGTAGCTGCGCGAATAGCCACCAGCACATGCCACGCAGTCGCAACCTTCTTCAATCGGCCGCAGGTCGTGCTCGTACTGCGCATTGCGCACGCGGATGACCCCGCTGGTGGTGAAGAAGTGACCATTGCGGGCATTGCGGGTGGGCATCACACAGTCAAAAATATCCACCCCACGCGCCACCGCTTCCACCAAATCTTGGGGCCGGCCCACGCCCATCAAATAGCGCGGGCGGTCTTGTGGCAGTTGCGGCGCGGTGTGCTCCAGCATGGCGTTGCGCTCGGCCTCGGTTTCGCCCACCGCCAAGCCACCAATGGCATAGCCATCGAAACCAATGGCTTGCAGTCCCTCGGCCGATTGCGTGCGCAGATCGTGATGCACACCGCCCTGTACGATGCCAAACAGCGCCGCGTCGTTGCCCGCATGCGCGCGCTTGCTGCGTTCGGCCCAGCGCAGTGACAGTTGCATGGATTTTTCGACCACCCGCCGATGCACCGGCTGGCCGTGCTTGTCGTTCACCGGCGGACATTCATCAAATATCATCACGATGTCGCTGCCCAGCACCTTCTGGATGTGCATCGACTCCTCGGGGCCCAGGAACACCTTGCGGCCATCGGTGGGCGCGGCGAAGGTCACGCCTTCTTCCGTAATTTTGCGCCGATGCGCTAGCGAGAACACCTGAAAACCACCGGAGTCGGTGAGGATGGGTTTGTTCCAGCGTGCAAAGCCGTGCAGGCCGCCGTGCGCCTCGATCACGTCCAACCCGGGGCGCAAAAACAAGTGAAACGTATTGCCCAAAATAATCTGTGCGCCCAGGTCTTCGATCTGCGGCGGCAGCACACCCTTGACCGAGCCATAGGTGCCCACCGGCATGAACGCCGGGGTTTCGATGACCCCGCGTGGGAAGCGGATGCGGCCACGGCGCGCGGCACCGTCGGTGTTGAGCAACTCAAATTGCATGCGACTCATGCGCACGCCTCCTGCGGCCACAACAACATCGCATCGCCATAGCTGAAGAAGCGATAGCGTTCCTGCACTGCGTGTGCATACGCGGCGAAAATTTTGTCCTTGCCGGCAAACGCCGACACCAGCATCAACAAAGTGCTTTCGGGTAGGTGGAAATTGGTCATCAAGGCATCCACCGAATGAATCTTGTAGCCGGGGAAAATAAAGATACTGGTATCGCCGGCGAAGGGTTGCAGCTCGCCATCCACCATGGCGCTTTCCAGCGCGCGCAAGACCGTGGTGCCCACCGCGATCACGCGCCCGCCATTGGTGCGGGTATGGCGAACTTGCTGCACCAATTCGGCACCGACGTTGATCCACTCGCTATGCATTTTGTGCTGGTGGATGTCCTCCACCCGCATCGGCTGAAAGGTGCCCGCGCCCACGTGCAAGGTGACGTGACCAAACTGCACGCCGCGCTCGCGCAGGCTGGCAAGCAGGCCATCATCAAAATGCAGGCCCGCCGTGGGTGCGGCCACCGCGCCAATTTCACGGGCAAACACGGTTTGGTAGCGCTCGGCATCGTCGGCGCCGGGTTCGCGCTGGATGTACGGCGGCAGCGGCATTCGCCCGGCGTGTTGTAACCAATTCTCCAGGGATTCATCCACATGAAAGCGCAGCCGCCAGAAGCCGCTTTCGCAACGTTCCAGCACTTCGGCTTCGCCGCCGGCATCCAAGCTGATGCGGCTGCCAATCTGTGGTGGTTTGCTGACGCCCAATTGTGCGCGCGCTTCATTCCCTGCCAGCAAACGCTCGATCAAAAACTCCACCCGCCCGCCGCTGGCTTTGTTGCCAAACAAACGCGCCGGGATCACCCGGGTGTCGTTGAATACCAATAGATCGCCGGCACGCAGCAAGCTGGGCAAATCGCGGACCTGCATATCGACAAAGGCTGCGCTTGCGGGAGGCACATGCAACAAGCGACTGGCCGAACGCTGCGGCAACGGTTCCTGAGCGATCAGCTCGGGCGGCAAGTCAAAATGGAAATCGGACTTCTTCAAGGCGGTCAACAACGACAAGGGAACCGCACATTGTAGTCCGAGCCTGCTGTGGCTTCAGCGTTCGAACTTGGTGGACAAGATGATCGAACTATTGGTGCGCTCGACCCCGTCGATCGCGCCGATGCGGTCGGTCAGCACATCCATCTCGCCCACATTGGCAGTGACCGCCAGCGCGATTAGGTCATGCCCGCCACTGACCGAATACAGCACGCGGACTTCGTGCATTGCTTGCAGGGCTTTGACGACCGCCGTCATTTGTTTGGGCCGCAGGGTGATCATGATGTGCGCGCGGATGCGGCTGCGCTCCAGCTCGTCCTCCACGCGCACCGTGTAACCACGAATGACCCCCGACTGCTCCAGCCGGGTAATCCGGTTTTGCACGGTGGTCCGCGATAACCCCAGCCGCCGCGCGATGTCGGCGGTGGCGGCGCGGGCATCCTCGCGCAGGATCGAAAGCAATAGCTCGTCGGCGGGTGAAATTCTCATATCGAAAAATTGTACCGGCAATTCGCCCAAAATGTCCGTCGTTCAAGTCTAATTCACCCTACCGAATGACGGCGAACCCGCCATAATGTGAGGCTTGGCGTTGTATTTCCCTACTCTGGCGCCCCGATGGAGACCCTTGCATGAGCCTACTCGACACCCTCGCCCCGCTGCGCGCCCACGGCCACGCCCGCACCACCGGTCTGGATGACGCCACCCTGCTCGACTTCGCAACACGCGACCCGCAGCTGGTGGATGCCATCCATGCCGCCGCTGACGAATATGCGCAGCTTCAACAGGAATTTCCTGCACTGCTGGCGCTGGACGAAAATGCGCAGGCGCAACAGGTGCAGGCCGGCTTCATCAATTTTTACGCAGCCGATGCCACCAACCCGTATGTGGCGCTGTGCGCACGCGGGCCGTGGATCGTCACCCTGAAAGGTGCGGTGCTGTATGACACCGGCGGCTACGGCATGCTGGGCTTGGGCCACGCACCTGCGGCAGTGCTTGCGGCGATGGCCAAGCCGCAGACGATGGCCAACATCATGACCCCACATGTCGCGCAGCTGCGCTTTGCCAATGCCATGCGCAAAGAAATCGGGCAGACCCGTAACGGCTGCCCCTACGCCGCGTTCATGTGCTTGAACTCGGGCTCCGAGTCGGTATCGCTGGCCTCGCGAATCGTGGATGCCAACGCCAAAACCCAGACCGATCCGGGTGCCCGCCACGCCGGCAAGACCATCAAACGGGTGGTGGTGAAAGGCGCGTTCCATGGCCGCACCGAACGCCCCGCGCTGTATTCCGATTCCTCGCGCAAAACCTATCTCCAGCATCTGGCCAGCTTCCGCGGCGAGGACAGCGTGCTTACCGTTGCGCCCTACGACATGGACGCGCTGCGCAAGGTATTTGCCGAGGCCGATGTCAATGGCTGGTTTATCGAAGCGATGTTCCTGGAACCGGTGATGGGTGAAGGCGACCCCGGCCGCAGCGTACCGGTGGCGTTCTACAACTTGGCCCGCGAGCTGACCCAGAGCCATAACAGCCTGCTGCTGGTGGACTCGATCCAAGCCGGCCTGCGCGCCACCGGCTATCTGTCCATCGTCGATTACCCCGGCTTTGAACACGCGCAAGCACCGGACATGGAAACCTATTCCAAGGCGCTCAATGCCGGCCAATACCCGCTGTCGGTACTGGCGGTGACGGCTGCCACCGCCGCCATCTACAAGCGCGGCCTGTACGGCAACACCATGACCGCCAACCCGCGTGCGCTGGATGTGGCCTGCACCGTGCTGGCTTCACTAACCCCGGCGCTGCGCAGCAATATCCAGCAGCGCGGCCGCGACGCCGTGGCCCTGCTGGAAGCACTGCAGGCAGAGTTGAATGGCCCGATCACCAAGGTGCAGGGCACCGGGCTGTTGTTCTCGTGCGAGCTGACCAAGCAATTCAAGGGCTATGGTGCCGGGTCTACCGAAGAATGGATGCGCGAACACGGTGTGGGCGTGATCCATGGCGGTGAAAACTCACTGCGCTTCACCCCGCAGTTTGCCATCGACGAGGCCGAGCTCAAGCTGATCGTTGCGATGGTCAAGCGCGCCATCCTGGAAGGGCCGCGCATGGAACAAGCCGCCGCTGCTTGACCCACACTCAGCACGTATGCGCTCTCCAAAAGCCGGCTGAATGCCGGCTTTTGTGTGTCGTGGCAACCTAAGATACGGCACACTTGTCGTGCATTTGGAGCGCCGCCATGCAGATCATTGAAGTGCAACACCCGCTGATCCGCCACAAGCTCGGCAAGCTGCGCGACATCGGCACCGACCCAGTCCTGTTCCGCCAGTTGGCCGGCGAAATCGCCGCAATGCTGGCGTATGAAGCCACCCGTGATATGCCGGTGGAAACCCGCAGCGTGCCGACCTGGGCCGGGCCGCTGGACGTTGCACACGTCCGCAGCGAGAAGGTCACCTTGGTGCCAATTCTGCGCGCAGGCCTAGGCTTTCTGCCCGGCGTGCAGGCGATGTTGCCATCCGCCGCGGTTAGCGTGATCGGCCTGCGTCGCAACGAAACCACGCATCAACCGGAAACCTATTACGAGCGGCTGGCCGACAACATGGCCGCACGCACCGCGATGCTGATCGACCCGATGCTAGCCACCGGCGGCAGTGCGCTGGCGGCAATCGACATGCTCAAGGCCGCCGGTTGCCAACACGTCAAATGCCTGTTCCTAGTCGCAGCACCAGAGGGCTTGCGTGCGTTGGAAGCCGCCCATCCGGATATCGAGGTGTACGTGGCCGCCATCGACCAGCGGCTGGACGAGAACGCTTACATCCTGCCCGGTCTGGGCGATGCCGGGGATCGGCTATTCGGCACACCGGTGGATTGATTAGGCGGCAATATCCAGATAATTGACTTGGCTGACCGGGATTGGCACAGGCAAACCCTCCTCGCGCAAACCCTCCAGATGGAAGGCAATGGCTGCACGTAAATTGGCTTCCACCGCTTTCAATGTTTCCCCAGCTGCGATACAACCTGGCAAATCCGGGACATAGGCCGAGAAATTCCCTGCGGCCTGTTCGATGACAATGGCGTAACGCACGGCACTCACCTCTTCATTCCAGCTTGCTTGAGGATACTGTTGAGCGCTCCGGGTGCCAAATCATCGCTGGGTTTCCCTGCAACGGTGACTCGCCCGGGTTTATCCGGATGCCGATATTGTCGATGGCTGCCACGTATGGCCACAAGTACCCACCCATCTTCACGTAATCGCCTTAAGACTTCGCCGACGTTCATGCACACAGCATGTCTTCAAGCCGGAGTGGGTTCTATCAGACATCCCTCCAAAGATTAGTCGGAAAATCAGACTATCTGAGGTCAGGCCGCCAACCCCCGCGCCAGCAACATCACGTGTTCCTGCGCCGTGCCAAACCGTCCTTTTTCATCCCGAACCACTTGTGCCAGCGCGCAGCCGGCATCGTGGGTGAAGAACAGATGCACATTGCGCGCCAACTTGTCTTCCAAAAACGCGCGTTTTTCGTCGATCAAGGTTTCTGCACAGCGGTCGTAGCCCATGGTGATCGGCACATGCACCCATGGCCGGCCCGGAATCAAGTCGGCACAGAACACCACGCCACCATGCGCATCGCCACCCACGCGCTCTGGCCCCACGATTTCGGCCAGCATTAACCCGGGGGTATGCCCATCGCTGTAAGCAAACCGCACGGCATCACCCAATGCCTGCGCGTGCGCGCCCTCGACCAATTCCAAGCGCCCGCTGGCTTGCAGCAGCGTGGGCAATTCGGGAATAAAGCTGGCGCGGTCGCGTGGGTGCGGATGCAGTGCGCGCTGCCAGTGCGCCTGGCTCACCACGAAGGTGGCGTTGGGAAACAACAACTGCGGCGCGCGCCCTTCTGCCCACGGTGCCAGCAAGCCACCGGCGTGATCAAAATGCAGATGCGACAGCACCACCACATCGATATCTTCGTGCTGAAACCCGGCCGCTGCCAACGAATCCAGCAACACATGGCGGTCTTCCACCACGCCGTAACGCTCACGCAGTGCAGGCTCGAAAAATGCGCCGATGCCGGTTTCAAACAGCACGGTTTTACCGTTGAGTGGCGATGCCAACAAGGCACGACAGGCCAAGTCGATGCGGTTGTGCGCATCCACCGCTACCCAACGCTCCCATAGGGCACGCGGCGCGTTGCCAAACATTGCGCCGCCGTCGAGCTTTTGCGAATTACCGAGGATCGACCAAAGTTTCATGCGCGAAGTGTACGCCGCCACCGTCAAGGCTGCGGCAAGACTTCACCCACCCCGACTGCATTGCGTGCATCACTGCCCACCCGCACGATATTACTGCGGCGGTCCCATTCCACCGTTTGCAAATTGCCCCACACGTAGCTGGAACCACGCCCACCTTTGGCCTCGGCCGGCGGCAACTCCACGGCATGCCCCATCGCTTGTAATTGCTTGGCTGCGGCAGCTGAAATCGCCCCCGGCTCGGCATCAATGGCATCTGGCAACCACTGGTGGTGATAGCGCGGCAGGTCTGCCACTTGCTGTGCGGTCAAGCCATCGTCATAGCCCAAAATCCCCAACAGCACCATGGTGATGATGCGGCTGCCGCCGGGGGTGCCCAGCACGGCCACCTTGTCTTTGGATTCCATGAAGGTGGGCGTCATCGAGCTGAGCATGCGCTTGCCCGGCTTGGGCGCATTGGCCTCGTAACCCATCACCCCAAATGCATTGGGTGTGCCGGGTTTAAGCGCGAAATCATCCATCTCGTCATTCAGCAGCACTCCTGTGCCGGGTGGGATCAAACCCGAGCCGTACAGCAAGTTGACCGTCTGGGTTGCCGCCACGCGGTTGCCATCGGCATCGATGATGGAAAAATGCGTGGTTTCTTCGTCTTCCAGTGGCGTGGGCGCACCCGACAGCAAGTTGCTGGGGGTGGCTTTGTCGGGGTTGATCGAAGCGCGCAAGCCGGCGGCATAATCGTCACTGGTCAGCAATTTTTGCGGCACTTTGACAAAATCCGGATCCCCCAAATAAAACGTGCGATCGCGGTAGGCACGCCGCATCGACTCCACCACCAAGTGCACACGCTGCGCCTCCGGCATCGCCTTGAGGTCATAGGGCGCCAATATTTGCAGCATCTGCGCCAACGCAATGCCGCCAGAAGACACCGGCGGTGCGGTGGTGATATCCCAATCGTGGTAGCGGAAACGAATGGGGTCGCGTTCTTTTACGCGGTAGCTGGCCAGCTCATCCAACGTCCACTGCCCGCCTTGCGTGTTGACGCCGGCCACCAGTTTTTTTGCCACGCTGCCGCGATAAAACCCATCGAAGCCCTGCTTGGCCAGCAATTCCAACGTCTTGGCCAGATCCGGCTGGCGGAACACATCCCCCTCTTGGATGGGTTTGCCACCCGGTGAAAATACCGCGCGCGTGCCCGGGAAACGTTCCATTTCGGCACGTTTGGCCTGATAGCCACCGGCCATTCGCGCATACACCGGGAAGCCATTGCGGGCGATGCCAATCGCCGGTGCCAACGACTGACGCAGCGGCAACTTGCCGTATTTCTCGGCAACGTGCACCAGCATGGCAGGCAGTCCGGGAATACCCGCAGACCACGGTCCGCTTTCTGAGCGGCTGGGATCCAGGTTGCCTTTTTTGTCCAGGAATTTGTCTGGTGTTGCCGCAGCCGGCGAGGTTTCGCGCGCATCCACAAACACATCGCGCCCAGATTTTGCATCGTGCAGCAGCCACAACCCACCACCACCCAGCCCGGAGCTGATGGGTTCGACTACCGACAACGCAGCCGATACCGCCACCGCTGCATCAAACGCATTGCCCCCTTGTTTGATGACATCGATACCGGCACGCGTGGCCAATGCATGTGCCGAAGCCACCGCCGCCGCAGGTGGATGCCCTTGAACGGGAGCCGATTGCGCGGCAGCCCACAGTGGCATCAGCAAGATCAGGGAAACAGCAGCGTAACGCTTCATCGGGTGGCTCCTTTCGCTTGCAGCCCAGCTAATTTGATCAGCAATTGCTGTGGCGTTTCGGGGTGTTCGGGGTCGGGGTCGATGCACTCCACCGGGCAGACCGCAACACATTGCGGCTCATCGAAATGGCCGACGCATTCGGTACACAGGCTTGCTTCGATGATGTAGATGTCTGGCCCCATCGAGATTGCCTTATTCGGGCAAACCGGCTCGCAAACATCACAGTTGACGCAGAGCTCGTTGATTTTCAGCGACATGATTTCAAACCGTCATTGCCACGCCCGCGTTGCGTGCGAGCAACGACACCGCCGCAACCACGTGGCCACCGTGAGTGGCCACGTGCAGAAACTTACTTGGCTTCTTCAAAGATATAAACGGTGCCTGCCGGTTCCACCGCCGCCTTGACCCGTTCACCCAACACACCGGTACCGATGAACACGACTTTCACGCCCTTCATGCTGCCGGCAGGAACCGACTTGAAGGCCGCTTCGATCATTTCAACTTCTTTTTCGGAATCCGGCGAGGCAAACACCAGCATATTGCCCTCGACGATACCGCGACCTAGGTCGCCTTCAAGCTTTTCCAATTGACGCTTGTACTTGCCGTCGAAGTCCTCGGCATCGGCCTTGGGCAGGAAGTACACAAACGGCGAACTGGTGATGCCGCCCATATGCGGGGTCAATTTGTATTCCAGATAGGGCTTCCAATCTTTTTGCTCACTGCTGGTGGGCAGCGGCACTGCAGCCTGCGCTTCCACCTTCGGGGCCTCGGCTTTCTTGCAGGCAGTGAATGGCAACACTAGGCTGGCAACGACAAGCAAACGAATCAACATGTGCATGGGAATCCCCTGAAAATGCAGTGACAAAATGGGCGAGGTGAACACCATTGTTTCATGATGTTTTGCCTCGTCGATGTGCTTCTAGCGCCACCACAACCGCAGTGGGCACGAAGCCGGACACATCGCCGCCCAGCCGTGAAATTTCACGCACCAGTGACGACGAAATGAAGCCGTATTGTTCGGCCGGGGTCAAAAACAGCGTTTCGACCTCGGGAATCAGGTGGCGGTTCATGCTGGCCATCTGAAATTCGTATTCGAAATCAGACACCGCACGCAGGCCGCGCAGCAGCACTCCCGCACCGATATCACGCACAAAATGCGCCAGCAAAGAATCAAACCCGCGCACCTCCACATTGGGATGCCGCGCCAGCGCTTGCTGCGCCAATTGCACACGCAATGCCAGCGGCAGGGCGGGCCCTTTGGAAGGACTGGCGGCCACGCCCACGATGAGTTTTTCAAACAAAGGGGCGGCCCGGCTCACGAGATCCAGATGACCATTGGTGATCGGATCAAACGTGCCGGGATAAACCGCAATGCGCGTTGCCACGCTCATGTCGTTGCTGCGCTTCCGTGGCTCAATGATGCGCTGATTGTAGCGCGGCGATACAGGGCATAGCGCACTTCGCGGGTATGGTTTTCGCGATGCAATACCCATTCTGGCGGCAATTGCGGGGTTATTTCGGCTGGGGACTCAAGGTATATCCATGCATCGGCAGCCATCCGCGCAGGCAACAGTGCCAGCACCTGCGGCCATAAGCCGGCGGCAAACGGCGGGTCCACGAAGGCAATATCGAAGCGCGCCTCGGGGTGTTCGCGCAGATAAGCCTGCGCATCACCGCAATGCACCGCCACTTGCGCGCCCGCCTGCAATCGCTGCACGGTATCGGCCAGCGCGCGTGCCAATTGCGGGTCGGCTTCGACCAATTGCACACCACCGGCCCCGCGCGAGGCGGCTTCCAAGCCCAAAGCGCCGCTACCGGCAAATAAATCCAATACCCGCGCACCCGGCAACACCGGCATCAACCAATTGAACAAAGTCTCACGCACGCGGTCGGAGGTGGGCCGCAATCCCGGCGACTGGGGTACCGAAAGACGGGTGCCGCGCCAATGCCCACCAATGATGCGCACCGTGCCGGTAGGCCCATTGCTTGCACGCTCAAAGGCGGGTTTACCACTGCGAGTATTCATCAAAGTGACCGGGGGGTGAGTGCTACCATGGCGGCCATTTTCCGATATTCCGACGGCTTCATGGTCAGCTGGTTCCGCCGCAAGCAACCCGACCCACCAACACCCACGGCGGAGGCGGCCCCGCCCCCACCACCGCCGGCAGTGCCCGCCGACAAACCCAGTTGGCGCGAACGTTTGCGCGGCAGTGCGTTTGCGCGCACGTTTGCCGGGCTGTTTTCGCGCAACCCAAAACTTGATGACGCGCTGCTGGACGACATCGAAACCGCCCTACTCACCGCCGACGTGGGCGTGACCGCCAGCACGCAATTGGTGGAATCGCTGCGCAAGCGCATGAAGGCACGCGAGTTTGTGGATGCCAATGCGCTACTGAAAGCCCTGCGCGAGGACTTGATTGCGCTGCTGCAACCGGTCGCCAAACCGCTGCATATCGATCTATCCAAAAAACCCTTCGTGTTGCTCACCATCGGCGTGAATGGCGTGGGCAAGACCACCACCATTGGCAAACTGGCGCACCGCTTCAAAGATGAAGGCCGCAGCCTGATGCTGGCTGCCGGCGACACCTTCCGTGCCGCCGCCGTGGCGCAGTTGCAAAGCTGGGGCGAGCGCAATGGCGTGGCGGTGGTGGCGCAAGGGCAAAATGCGGATGCCGCGTCGGTGGCATTTGATGCACTGCAAGCGGCCAAGTCGCGTGGCACCGAGATCTTGATTGCCGATACCGCCGGCCGTCTGCATACGCAAGCTGGGTTGATGGATGAGCTGGCAAAAGTGGCGCGCGTGCTGCGCAAACTTGATGCCGAAGCGCCGCACGAAGTGTTGATGGTGATCGACGGCACTACTGGTCAAAACGCCATCAACCAAGTGCGCAAATTCAACGAAAAAATTAAGGTGACAGGGCTGGTTGTCACCAAATTGGATGGCACCGCCAAAGGCGGCGTGGTGTTTGCGCTGGCGCGTGAGTTTGGCATCCCCATTCGCTATGCCGGCATTGGCGAGCGCCCGCAAGACTTGCGGGTATTTGATGCCGAAGCCTTTGTGGATGCGCTGTTGCCCGACGCCTTGGGCGGATGAACGACGCTGCGTTAGCGCCCACCCTGCGGCGGCGGCGCTGGCCGCGACGTCTGCTTGTCTTGCTGGTGCTTGTTGCAGTGGCGATCTGGTGGCTGCAATCGCCGTATGCAGGCCGGTTTTTGCTGCGTCAGGCCGGTGCGGCATTGGGGTTGGATATTCGTGCCGGCACACTTGATTACCGCCTGCGCGGCACCCCGCAATTGCAGTTGCACGATGTGGTGGCGCAACGCCCGGGCGATGCCGTCCCGTTACTGTGCGCACGGCGGCTATTGCTCGCATTGCCATGGAAAACACTGCGCACGCGCGGTGCCAGTCTTGTTCTGCAACGGATCGAATTAGATGCACCGGTGCTGGACATTCCTGCCCTGCAACGTTGGCTGGCCACACGCCCGCCCAGCGCCGCGCCGCGCATCCCCAGCTTGACCACTGGCCTGCGCATTCGCGATGGCCGCATCGACAACGACGATTGGCGCATCGATGGGGTCGCCATCGACCTTCCCAACTTGGCCCTCAATCTGCCGCTGCACGCCCGCGTGCGTGGCCGCTACTTGGCCGCGCCAATATCAATTCCCGCCGATCTGCGCCTCACTATCACCCATCTCAATCACTTGCTGGCGGGCCAAGCCAGCGCGGTTTCCGGGGCCGGAACGCTGACCTTGGTCGATGCCGGCGGCTGGCACATACCTGCGCAGGTATCACTCACCGGCCCACTGCAAATCGGCAAAGATTCAGCACTGATGCGGCCGGCCAAACTGGGTATTGCGGCGCGCTATATTTCTGCCAGCAGCGATCTGCCATTTCAACTGGGCGTGTATGCCCCGATGGTGTTCAACAACGCTGCGTGGCGCTTTGTGCCCGCCACGCTGGTATTGCGGGGCGGCGGCATGATCCCCAATGCGCAAGCCCGTGGCAGCGTGTCGGTGGGCGCGCGTTTGCGCCTGCATCTGGATGGCGCACTGGACACTTGGCCCTTGGCATGGCCGGCCTTGCCCATGCCATTGGCCGCGTCGTCGTCCACCCTCCCGTTTGTGTTGGATTATCAAGGCGCGCCAGCATTTTCCGATGCGGCCACACTTACCTTGCGCCGGGATGCCACCATCTTCCGCGCACAGTTCCAGCTTCCTGAAGTCTTGACCTGGTTGGATGCCAGCGAAGGCTCGCCATTGCCGCCACTGAGCGGCAGCCTGACCACGCCACGCATCCAAATTCCCGGTGCAACATTGGACGGTGTGCAGATCGAAATCGACGATACCCGCACACAATGACCACCGTCGATATCACTTCACGCCTGCTGACTTGGTTTGACCAGCATGGCCGCCACGATTTGCCCTGGCAGCATCCACGCACGCCATACCGCGTCTGGCTCAGTGAAATCATGCTGCAACAGACGCAAGTCAGCGTGGTCATCAGCTACTTCCAACGCTTCATCACCGCACTGCCGGACGTGCCTGCACTGGCAAACGCACCACAGGACGAAGTATTGGCGCTATGGTCGGGCCTTGGCTATTACGCCCGCGCCCGCAACCTGCATGCCACGGCCAAGCTGTGTGTGCAACACCATGCCGGCGACTTACCGCGCAGCCTTGCCGCCCTGACTGCCTTGCCCGGTATTGGCCGCAGCACCGCCGGTGCGATTGTGTCGCAGGCATGGGGCGATACCGCACCCATCCTCGACGGCAACGTCAAGCGCGTGCTGTGCCGGGTTTTTGGCGTCGCCGGTTGGCCGGGCACAGCCGCCATCGAAAAAAAACTTTGGCTGCTTGCTGACACCTTGTTGCCCAAGGCACGCCTGGCCGACTGGACACAGGCGCAAATGGATTTTGGTGCCACCTTGTGCACGCGCAGCCAACCCGCGTGCACGCAATGCCCGCTGCAAGATGTCTGTGTTGCGTACCGTGAAGCACGCACCCTGCAACTGCCCACACCCAAACCCAGCAAAGCACTTCCGCAGCGCGCAGTGCATATGCTGATTATCGAAGATGCTGCTGGCCGCATCTTGCTGCAACGACGCCCACCCACCGGCATCTGGGCATCGCTGTGGTCACTGCCCGAGCACGACGACATCGACAGCGCACGCCACTGGTGCCAGCAACACCTACAGGGTGATGTTGACGATGCCCACACCCTGCCTAGCCTGCTGCACGGGTTTTCACACTTCCGTCTGCACATCCATCCGCAGCGAATGCAGGTCAACGGCTTACGCAACAGTGTGCGTGATAATGACACCCTGCGCTGGGTCACGCGCGATGCGCTTACCCGCATCGGCCTGCCCGCACCCATTCGTAAACTACTTATGAGGCCAAACACATGACACGCCAAGTGCATTGCAGCGTTGATGACATCGACACCGACGGCCTCGACTTCCCCCCATGGCCTGGCGACGCCGGCAAGCGCGTGTTCAATCATGTCGGCAAGCCGGCTTGGCAACGCTGGTTGGCGCATCAAACCATGCTGATCAACGAACACCGCATCTCACCTATGAACCCGCAACATCGCGCCTTTCTGGAAGCCGAAATGCTGAAGTTCCTATTCGGCGGCGGTGCCGACAAACCTGCCGGTTATGTGCCCGAAGCCTGAGCCTTCACGCCATCGCGCAGCGCATTCATGCCTGCGCGAATCGCTTTGACATCCAGTGGGCGGATTTCCCGGATCTGGCAACTGATCTGCGATCCCGGCACGGTCACCTTGTCAAACGGGGTCAGCGTCATCCCGTTCAGTGTTTCCACCTTCAAAAACGGCGAACCGCTGCTCCAGCTCAAGCACGGCCCAGCCAGCCGCAACATCCAGCTTTCATTGGGACGCAATTCCAACACCACGTGCTGGTCATCGATACGATCCCAGCTCATCGGCGGCAAATAACGCACCTGCTTCACCGGTGCCCCCGCATGCGACAGATACAACGCCAGCCGATCACTATCACTGACCCGGTTGCTGGCGCACGCAGAAAGCGCTGCCGCAACCACCGCCGCAACCAACAGCATCCTCATGGCACATCTCCGAATTGGGATGCCCCCATCATCCACACCACAAGCCCAACCGTGGCTTACTCACCGCCAGTGCCCCAGCCAGCGCCACGCCCCTAACTTCACAATAATTGGCAAGTAACTTGCCGAACCGCGCAGCACCCAGTATCATGCGCGGCTCACGCACAATGGCTCGGTAGCTCAGTTGGTAGAGCAGGGGATTGAAAATCCCCGTGTCGGCGGTTCGATTCCGTCCCGAGCCACCAGCGTGAAACGTAAGCCCCACAACGGTTTCAGCCGGTGTGGGGTTTTTCGTTTGGGGGGTCTAACATCCGGCTTCACGGCAAAAATCCCTACTCGGTCCCTACAATGCAGAAACTCGCAGTAGGCGGCGCGCACCCACGACGCAGACCACGATTTGCATCTGGCCCCGCATCCACGCAAATTGCGTAATGAACGGCAACGGTCATTTCGATATGCATATGCAGTCACCACGCGCTCATGTTCCCGACCCACGGGTGGCTGCATCGCAGGCGCCATCGCTGCTGCGGCAGTGGGCGGTAGCAGTGGTGCTGCCACTGATTCTGGCGGCATTGCTAGCCTTTGGCCTGCTGGCATTGGCGGCATTGCCACTGAAAGCGCAATTGCCTGCCGGGCAATTTCATACGCTGCTATGGCAAGCCGGTGGAATGCTGCTGGTGGCGGTGGGTTTGGTTTTGGCAATCAGTTGGGGCATCGCTAGGCGGTTTCGGATCGCGCTCCACACACTGACTTTGGCAGTACAACGCTTAGGCAATGGTGAGCCGGTGCAGTTGGCGCTTGATCATCAAAATAATCCCCTGTGGAAGCTACAGCACGCCATTCACGAGGCCGAAAAGTCTGTGGCGCATATGCAAAACAGAATGCAAAGCGCGCTTGGGCGTACCAGTATTGAACTGGCCGAAAAGAACGCCAAACTGCAATCGGCCAGCCTGTCGCGCGCGCGCCTGTTGGCCGCGGCCAGCCACGACCTGCGACAACCGCTGTATGCGCTGACGTTATTTTCCTCAACCCTGCGCGCTGGCGAAACCGATCCGGACAAAATCACCCGGATCATGCATATCCAAGAGTGTGTGGCGTCGCTGGATCAACTGTTTGCCGAACTGCTGGACTTGTCGCGACTGGAGTCCGGCAGCATGCAGGCCAGCGAAACCGACGTGCGGCTGGATGATGTGTTCGACGAAGTCAGCCGCAATTTCCGCATGCTGGCCGAATCCCGTGGGCTGCGACTGGTGGTGCGCAAAACCGATGCGTGGGTGCGCGGCGACCGCACCATGCTGGCACGCATTCTCAACAATCTGGTCAGCAACGCGCTGCGCTACACCGATAGCGGCGGCGTTCTGATTGGTGTGCGCCATCAAGACCACCAGCAGGTTCGTATCGATGTCTGGGATACCGGCTGCGGCATTGCGCCCGAACACCAGCAACGGGTGTTCGATGAGTTTTATCAGGTCAAGCAGGCCACCGTTGCCGTCGGTGAACGCAAACGCGGGCTAGGCCTTGGGTTGGCAACCGTGCGTCGCTTGGCGGAACTTTGTGGCTGTGCATTGACGCTATCGTCGCGACCTGGGCGCGGCACGTTGGTCTCCATCACACTTGCGCGCAGCACCGAAACGGCATTAACCACCATCGACAGCTTTGAATTTCCGCTCGACATCAGTGGCCTGCGGGTGCTGGCCATCGATGATGAACCCAGCATTTTGGAAGGACTTCGCGCACTGCTGCTGGAATGGAATTGCGAGGTGCGCACTGCCTACGATATCGACACCGCACTTGCGCAGATTGAAGACTGGAGCACCCCACCGGATTTGCTTATCAGCGACTTGCATCTTGGCCAAAACCTCAGCGGCCTGGACGTGATGGATGCCGTCAGCCGCCGCTATCGCTGCGACCCTCTACACCCTGCGTTTGCACGATTGCTGGTGACCGGCGAAACCCGTCCTGATCGTATCGAGGCCATCACCTCCAAACGCATCCCGGTGTTGTTCAAACCGGTTGCCCCACAACGCCTGCGAGAAGCGATGCTGGCATCCGTATTGGCCGCCAAGGCACCGCCCAGAGAGGAACACCCATGACCGATGTCTTCGCCTATGACGCCCTGCAATACCCGGCGCTGATTTTTCCGCAAATGCATCCCTCGCGGATAGCTGCCATTGGCCAGCTGCACGGGCTTGCCACACGTTCGCCCACGCATTGCCGCTTGCTGGAAATCGGCTGCGGCGATGCCCTGCAACTGCTCACGTTGGCGCAGGCCTACCCGCAGGCGCAGTTTGTGGGTGTGGATTTGTCGCAGGCCGCTATCGCACGCGGCGAAGCAATGCGTGCGCAACTGGGCCTGTCCAATCTGCAATTGCATGCGGTCGATGTTTGCCACTGGGACAGCGGTGCACTGCTATTTGACTACATCGTCGCCCACGGGTTTTTTTCTTGGGTGCCCGTCCCAGTGCAAGACACCCTGCTGGCACTGTGCCAACGCAGCCTTGCCGCAGACGGCATTGCCTATATCAGCTACAACGCGCTGCCCGGCTGCCACCTGCGGCGCATGATGTGGGACATGCTGCGGCAACATACCGCAGGCATTGAAGATCCCCATCAAAAAATTGCAGCCGCACAGAAATTTCTGGCTTGGTTGGCCACGTCGGTCACCACACACACGCCTTATGCCGATGTCGTTCGCCACGAAGCGCAGGATCTACTCGAAAAGACAGCATCCTCGGTGTTCTACCACGATGATCTGGCCGAATTGAACTTGCCCTACTCGATCAGCGAATTCGCAGCACGCGCACACGCGCACGGCCTAACCTTTTTGGCCGAAGCCGAATACCACGACTCCAGTGGCGCATCACTCTCGGAAGACACTGCCGCAAGTCTGACAGCAATAGCCGGTGACGACGTGGTCCGCCGCGAGCAGTATTTGGACTATCTGAAAGGCCGTCGCTTCCGCCAAACGCTGCTATGTCGGCAGCAGGCCACGATCGCCAGACCACCCCACGCGCACGCTATTTTGCCTTTGCAAGTCATCGGACAACTACACGAAGACACTGCATTCGCAAACTCCGACCTTGGCAAAGCTCACCCCGGCCTGCGGCGGTTTTGTAGCAGTAGCGGAGCTGCATTGACGACTCCCAATGCAGAAGTTGCCGACGTATTGAATGCAGTTGGCCACGCATTTCCAAATCCACTTCGCGTTGAACAGCTTCTGCGCCATTTCCCTAGCAAGTCAGAGCAGCCGGGCGCGCGACAGGACGCCGAAAGTACGCTCTGTAAAGCACTATTGATCGCCTTTGAATACGGGCTTTTGACTTTGCACTGCGATGCCCCCGCATTCGCCGATGCCCCGGGGCTACGTCCCCGTTTGAACCGATTGTCGCGTTTGCAGCTGGAGCTTGGGCAGGACATGATCGCCAGTTTGCGCCCATCGCTGGTGCGGCTGGATAGTCAGCTTGGGCTGGAATTAGTCAAATTACTAGATGGCGAGCGCGATCGCCCTGCGCTATTGCAGGCACTGGTCGAACGCATGACGAACATTGCAGTGCCGGGAGCCGATGGCACCCCAAGCTTGCAAAGTACGGAATGGTGGCAGCAGCAGATTGCCAGTCAACTGGAAGACGGGCTGCACTTGGCGGCGCGCATGGCCTTGCTGGATGCCGAGTCGTAATCAGCAATACAACGCTCAGCGCACCATGTAGTTTTGCGAGTTCAATTGCAGGACTGCATCGAACTGCACTTTCTCATTGTCTGGCCCCAGCTCCATCATTGCATCCACACGGAACCGCAGGGCGCGATCCAATTCACGCTGTGGCTCCAAAGTCACCCGAACCCGTGACAGCCGGCCTTCGTGCAGGCTGATCGCCTGCTCCAGTGAACGACGAATGCGATCACGATCTTGTGGGCTCAGCAAGCTATACGCAGAAAAATCGAGAATTCCAAAGGTCAGCGACGAAGCGCGACATTCCTTGTAAGTTTCCGGAATCAGACGCGCGCCTTCCGACCGCGTATTGAGCAAATTTTCAAGATCGGCCGCGATGCCCTTACGAATATCACTCATAGAAACACCCCTGCCGGAATCTTCCGGCAGGGGTGCATCGACCAAGCGATCCATCAAGCCACGCATGGGC
>Ga0116192_1000366_pt1 | contig 35025 bp, 27 predicted proteins | sample AD_UKC113_MetaG_FD_89876 | JGI IMG/M metagenome (GOLD analysis project Ga0116192, IMG submission 89876) | Active sludge microbial communities of municipal wastewater-treating anaerobic digesters from Hong Kong - AD_UKC113_MetaG | ecosystem: Engineered > Bioreactor > Anaerobic > Digestate...
ACTCACTGGCAAGCTCAGAGGCACTTTCACACAACAATACATTTTAGATTGTTTAGATAAAATAAACTATGTTGAATATCAATTTGAGGATAGAACCCTCAAACAATTACCTAAAATATTAAATAAAGATCAACAATACATTTTAGATAAATTGAACATTAAGTTACCACATAATTTGTAAGCAAGAAATTTTTTTAGGGAGATCATGTAAGTAAATAATATCCAACTTATTATAAATAAATTACAATTTTTTATAAAGGGAAATCCGTTCTAACAGAGCCGGATAGGGATGAATTCAGCAATGTTTGTTTTGTTTTGGAATAGAAAATCGGACTTTTGTCAAGTGATCAGAATTTATATAAAGTAAACACGGTTTCTGCCAAACCAAGGTTTACATTTCTATTTGGAATGTTCGGAATAATATCGGCACCATTCTTTCAAGCCACATTGTTCACATTTAGGTTTGCGAGCCACACAAACATAACGTCCATGTAAAATAAACCAATGATGGGCTTTTGGAAGAAGTTCGGGAGGAATATGCTTTACCAATTCCTGCTCAGTTTGCAAAGGATTTTTTGAATTTGTTGTCAACCCAAGACGTTCAGCGACTCTAAATACATGGGTATCTACTGGCATCACAGGTTTATTGTAAATCACAGCAGCAATAATGTTAGCCGTTTTCCGTCCGACACCTGGTAAAGTTTGCAACTGTTCCACATCATCGGGGACTTTTCCTCCAAAATCTGAAACTAATTTTTGAGCCATTGCCACCAGGTTTTGTGCTTTGCTGTTGGGAAAAGAAACACTTTGAATATATTTTAAAACATCTTCAGGAGAAGCTTTTGCCATGGCTTCGGGTGTAGGGTAAGCAGCAAATAGTTGAGGAGTAACCATGTTAACTCGTTTATCTGTACATTGGGCAGAAAGAATTACAGCAACCAACAATTCAAAAGGATTGTTGTAATGTAATTCTGTTTGAGGATTGGGCATGTTTTCAGAAAACCATTTTAAAATATGCTGATAACGTTCTTCTGTGGTCATTTTTATTTGAAGTTTTGAGAAAAATAAGAATTATTCAAATATTACTTGTTGTTTTGAAAGTGTCAAAAAAAGATCATTCTTTTGCGAAATATTTTCAACCTTGCAAATTTAAACCAAAAAATGGTTTTTCATCTCTCTTTTTGTTATTTTTGCAAAAGAAATGAATAAATTTAGAAAAGAAAAAGAATGTTATTATTTTTTGAATAAATCCTTGAAGTTTAATTTATTATTAAATGGCACCTAAAAAACCGATAAAAAATAGCAGCAAATCCACTTCAAAAACTCATTCTTCTTCTCCAAAAAAAGAGAATAAAATAAGTTTATGGAAAAAAATAAATTATTTTATCAATGATGAACGAACTCATTTTATTTTGGGGCTACTTCTTTTGTTGATCATGCTTTACTTTTTATTGGCTTTTGTTTCTTACTTTTTTACCGGATATGCTGATCAAAGTAAAATTGACCTTTCGTGGAGCGAATTGCATCAAATGCGGAATTCTATTCAAAACTGGACTTCTGTACTCGGGGCAATTGCGGCTGAAACTTTTATTAATCGTTGGTTTGGTGTTTCTTCCTTTTTTATCCTTTTTTTTGGAATAGCGGTAGCCCTCCGTTTAATGAAGGCAGTTAAACTATCTCTGTGGAAAACTTTTTTTCATTGTGCTTTTTGGTTGATCTGGCTATCGGTTACTTTAGGGTTTGTTTTTTCACCTTTTTATAACGATGCACTTTTTTTCTCATTGGGTGGTCAGCATGGCGATTATGCCAGTCAATGGTTGACTTCCTATATTGGAGTACCAGGAACATTAATGGTAATCATTGGGACTTTGCTAATATATTGTATAATTTCGTTCAATAGTGCTCTTCCTTTTCTGAAACGAATTTTTTCGAAAAAACAGAAAAAACAGCTTTCTCCTGACCAAAATATAAATGTTGCTATTGGCACAGAAATAGTTCCTGAAGAGTGGTTGTCAAAAGAAGTAGATGAAAGTAATGAGTATTTTAGCGGACAAGAGATAAGTGACGTTCCATTCGAAATATATCCAATTGAAACAACTGACGAGAACAAGCCTCTCCTTGAAGAAGAAAATCGAGTTAGGGAAGAAGAAAATGCTGATCCCAATTATAATTTTGAAAAATTAGGTAAATATGATCCTACACTGGAATTAGCTCACTATTGCTTTCCTACACACGATTTGCTTAAAGTTTACGGTACCGATAACAATGCACCTATCGATATGGATGAACAAATTGCCAATAAAGAAAAAATTATCAGTACCTTACAAAATTTTGACATTGAGATAGAATCCATAAAGGCAACTGTTGGTCCTACCATTACACTTTACGAAATTGTACCCAAAGCAGGAGTCCGTATTTCAAAAATTCGTAACCTCGAATCGGATATTATGTTGAGCCTTGCTGCAATTGGTATTAGAATTATTGCTCCTATTCCAGGGAAAGGTACTATCGGTATAGAAGTTCCCAATAATGATCCTCAAATTGTATCCATGCATTCTGTTATTGCTTCAAAAAAATTTCAAGAATCAAAATATGAATTACCTATTGCTTTTGGGCGAACCATTACCAATGAAATCTTTATGTTTGATCTGGTAAAAATGCCCCATTTGCTGGTAGCTGGTGCAACGGGACAAGGAAAATCAGTAGGTTTAAATGCCATCATTACTTCATTGCTTTATAAAAAACATCCTGCTGAATTGAAATTGGTTTTGATTGATCCCAAAAAAGTAGAATTCAATATATACAGCGGAATTGCAAAACATTTTCTTGCCAAACTTCCCGATGACAGCGATGCCATTGTCACTGATACAAGTAAAGTGGTAGAAACACTTCAATCACTTTGTACTGAAATGGATAATCGTTATGATTTACTTAAAAAAGCCCATGTCAGAAACATTAAAGAATATAACGAAAAATTTATAATGCGTAATTTGAATCCTGAAAAAGGACATAAATTTTTACCTTATATTGTAGTGATTATTGATGAGTTTGGTGATCTGATCATGACTGCTGGCAAAGAAGTAGAGATGCCAATTGCTCGAATTGCCCAACTTGCCAGAGCTGTAGGCATTCACATGGTAATTGCCACGCAACGACCTTCTGTAAATATTATTACGGGTGTTATCAAGGCAAATTTTCCGGCACGAGTTGCATTTCGTGTTTCGTCTATGATGGATTCACGCACCATCCTTGACATGCCAGGAGCGAATCAACTGGTAGGTCGTGGTGATATGCTTTTTTCGCAAGGAAACGATCTGATTCGTATCCAATGTGCTTTTGTTGATACTCCTGAAGTTGAAAATATTGTTAATTATATCAGCAAACAGCAAAGTTATCCTACTGCTTATTATTTGCCAGAATACATAAAGATAGAAGGAGAAGTTTCTATGGGCTCCATTGATATGAGCAAACGAGATCCTTTGTTTGAAGAAGCTGCTCGCTTAATTGTTGCTAATCAACAAGGTTCTACTTCGCTGATTCAACGGAAATTTTCAATTGGATATAATCGAGCAGGGCGTATTATTGATCAATTGGAAGTGGCTGGAATCATTGGTCCTTACGAAGGGAGTAAAGCCCGTCAAGTCTTAGTAGCCGATGAATATCAATTGGAACAAGTTTTGAAGCACCTTTAATAATTTCTTTTCAGCTTCTCTTTTTCAAGTTATAAATTTTTAAAATCTCTGGAAATGAAACAATTATTTTTTTCACTTACTGCATTGATAATTTCAATTAATAGTCTTTTTGCTCAAAAAAGTGCTGATGCTGAGAAAATTATAAACGATTTATTTTATCTTTTTACAAATAATACCATTTCTTCAAATTTTAAACTTACTATTAGTGAAAAAAATAATATAAATTCTCAAACATATAACGGGTCCTTCTTTTTAAAAGGTAACAAATTCATGATTGATATGAGTGAAATGAAGGTGTGGTATAATGGAGAAACGCAATGGACTTATTCTCAACGAAATAATGAAGTTACAATTACAGAGCCTACCGCTGAAGAATTGATAAATACCAATCCAATTACTTTTTTATCGGCTTATAAAAACAAATTTTCAGCTCAGTTTTGTAAAAAATCCTATTCCGAATTATATTGCATAGAAATGTTTCCCAAAGCAAAAAATGAGTCCATTCTCAAAGTAGAATTAAAAATCAATAAAGCCACAGGCGATCCAATTTCTTTAGAAATAAACGAAAAAAACGGTTCAACTTCTCTATTGACATTAATTAATTTCAAAAAAGACATCAAAATCAATGATGATTTTTTTGTTTTTCAGTTTTCAAAATATAATGATGTTTATATTAACGATTTGAGATAAATCTTCAAAATAAATTAAAGCTCATCTTTAAGAAATATTTTAAAAAATTTACTGATAAAAATGTCTGAAAAAGTACGTTGTTTGATCATAGGTTCAGGACCAGCCGGATGTACCGCAGCTATTTATACTGCACGAGCCAATCTCTCTCCAGTATTATACCAGGGATTAGAGCCGGGCGGACAGTTAACCCTTACTAACGAAATAGAAAATTTTCCCGGTTTCCCTGAAGGAATCAGTGGAGCAGAGCTTATGGATAAGATGCAAAAACAGGCAGAAAAATTTGGTGCTATTGTAAGATTTGGATTAGTAACTGCTGTCGATTTTTCTTCAAGACCTTATAAAGTTATTGTTGATAATGAAAAAGCCATTGAAGCTGAAACTATTATTATAGCCACTGGAGCAAAAGCCAAATATCTTGGTTTACCTGATGAGCAAAAGTTTGCAGGAGCTGGAGTTTCTGCATGTGCCACTTGCGATGGATTTTTTTATCGAAATAAAAAAGTTGCTGTGGTTGGCGGAGGCGACAGTGCTTGTGAAGAAGCTCTTTATCTGGCCAATATTGCCAGCAAGGTTTATATGATTGTTCGGAAGCCTTATTTGCGAGCTTCCAAAATTTTGCAAGAAAGAGTGAAAAATCATCCAAAAATTGAAATACTTTTCGAACACGAAACGGTTGGATTAACAGGAGAAAAAGTGGTTCAAGGTGCAAATTTAGTAAAACGTCGCGGGCAACCTGACGAAGAACAAGTTCATATTGAAATTGATGGTTTTTTTCTTGCTATTGGTCATCAACCCAATTCAAAAATTTTCAAGCCTTGGCTGGAAACAGACGAAACTGGTTACCTTAAAACCATTGCGGGAACACCATGCACAAAACTCCCTGGAATTTTTGCTGCAGGCGATGTAGCCGATCCTCACTACCGACAAGCGGTAACCGCAGCAGGAAGTGGCTGTCAAGCAGCCATTGAAGCTGAACGATTCCTGAGTAATCAAGTGTAAAATCTGTAAGAATTTTTTTTGATTTTTCATTGATTACTCACGATTATATGATGTGGTATTTTAATTTTTTATTTTTGAAAATTATCTGGTGTTATTTGATGCTCAGGACGAAGCAAGTCCATAACTGTTTTTACAGGATTAAAAGTTTCCAATGGTACTTCAACAAAAATTGTATTCCAGTCACTCATCGCTCCATTCCATAATCCTGGAAGTTCCAGTGCCTTTAATTTTTTCCCATTTTTTGTTTTAATAGAAATAAACCCTGCCTTTTTATCTACATAGTTTAATAGATTAAATTTTTCTCCCTTATAGTTTTTTACAGCACATACCAGATCCACTGGATTAAAATGGGTAGAACGTTCCATTTTTTCTTTATCAGCAGGATTTTGTATATTAATTTGTGTGCTTTCTAAAATTTGAAGAGAAATGGTGCCATCCGCATTGACGGTAAAAAAAGGTCCGCCTCCTGGCTCTCCTACATTTTTTACCATGCCACAAACTCGTAAAGGTCGGTTTAGTTTGGTAATTAAATAATTTTTAAGAGAACAAATATCGAATGCAGAAATATTAGGATGATAAATATTTAAGGTCTTTTCAGTAAATTGTAAAATTTCATTTAATTTTATTTCTGAAATGTTTTTATTTTCGAGCTCGTTTAAATATTGGAAACATTGATGTTGAATATTGGTCAGAAGTCCAGCCAGAATTTTTTTGTAAGTTACAGTTGGTCTTTTCAAATTATCAGGTACTACATTGTCAATGTTTTTTATAAAAATAATATCACTATCAAGATCATTCAAATTTTCAATCAAAGCTCCATGTCCACCAGGTCTGAAAACAAGTTTCCCATTTTCACGAATCGGTTGATTGTTCATGTCCACAGCAATGGTATCGGTGCTGGGTTTTTGTTCGGAAAAACTTATAGAATAACGAACATTAAATTTTTTCTCATATTTTTCTTTTACTTCACTAATATGTTGTTCGAATAAGGCTTTGTGTTGAGGAGAAACAGTAAAGTGAATATTTACTTCTTTTTGAGCATTAACTGTGTAAAGTGCACCTTCTACTAAATGTTCTTGAACTGGAGTTCTTTTTTCGTCAGGATAAGTATGAAATAACAACAACCCTTTTGGTAAAGAGCCATAATTTAATCCCTTTTCATTCAATAAATATTTAATAATGATTTTGTATCTTTTTTCATGTATTAGCGTTTGAATATTTTTACCTGTGTTTTTTACACAAGCTTCATTTAATAGTTCATAGAAAGCAAATTTATCAATTTCAGAAAAGAATTGACGAATAACTCCATTTGAAGGAATTTCTTCTTTACTTTCCAAAAATTCATACAAATCCTTGAACATTCTGCTGGCAGCACCCGATGCAGGAACAAATTTCATTATTTCTATTTTGCTCTGTTGCAAATATTTATCCCACAATGTTATTAAATTTTTCTTCTCGTTTTCTTGGATTTTCAAAATTCCGTCACTTACTGTTGCGGGTCGTACAATTTCTAAGAAAGGAAAACCCGTTTCAAAAAAGCGGAGCTGTTCTTCAATTTGGGATATGGTTAATCCTTTTTCTCGTAAAGTAATTTCATCAAAAGGTGACAAGTGAATCATACGCTATTTTTTGGAATGTTATATTACAAAATAAGATATTCTTATATTCTTTAACAAAGTATTATTCGCCTAATTGAATTTCTAATTGTTCGATTTCCTTTTTTCTTTTGATCAATTCATTTCGATAATTTGAAATTCTGGTAATAGTTTCCTTATCTACTGTCGTTACATTTAAAAATGATTTTAGCGAAAGGGTAGCATATTCAATAGCTTTATCCAAATCGCCAAGAATTTCATAAGCTATAGCTATATTGTTGGCTGCTTGGGCTTGTAATTTTGTGTTTTTGGTTGTTTGAATCGCTTTATCCCATAATTGAATGGCATCTTCCCAATTCTTATAATAAACAGAATCCATAGCCTGACGCATCAATTTGTTTCGGGGATTGAAAAAATAACGATCTACTTTTTCCCAGTAAGGTACGAAACGTTTTACACAATTTCTTCCTGCATATAAAGCTGCATCAATTTGAGCATCAATTTTATTTGGAAGTTGAGCTAAAGCAGCCTGACGTGAATAATTTTCTGATTCCCAATACATCGAATCTTTAAATTGTAAGATTGTAAAATCTGTCTTATCAGGATAATGAATACTCCAGTAGGTTTCTATAAAAACTTCAAAAGTGGAAAGAAAAGAATTCTCATCTTCTACAAAATATTCTGTTAAAATATCTGTTTCTTTCAGTTTGTTTAAAGCAAGAATTGCATCACTTTTATAATTGGAACAAAGTTGGGTTACTACTTCTGGTGTCAAATAATAAATAGACGTATCATTTTGGGTTTTATTAAGGGAATTTAATTCCAGCAAAACATTCTGAAAAAAACCTCGATTTATCAATTCTTCTGTGAGAGCACTTAAACAATAAATTGAAAGGCTATCTTTGGTAAATGATTTTTTTGATGGTTGAATAGAATCTTGGGGGGTATTATTTACAATTAATAAATTGTTTATTTCTGGTGGAAAAGCTACCTGAGCAGGTCGTAATACGTCCAGCGTAGTAAATAATAAGCTGGAACACGAGCTTAGCAAGATATTTATGAAAATAATAATCAGCACGTAACTATACTTTTTCATTTTTATTAAAGTTAAGTTAGTTTATTTCAATTTCTAATCCATCATAAGCAAGATGAATATGGGATGGCAAATGAGCTTCCACATCAGCATATTTTCCCATGTCGTGGCTGATATGAGTAAAATAAGTTTCTTTTGCGTTGATTTTTTCAGACAGCTCAATGGCTTCTTGCAACGACAAATGAGATATATGAGGAAACTGCCTAAGAGCATTGATCACGAGCAAATCTAAATATTGAAGCTGTTCAATTGCTTTATTGTCTAAAGTTTTTACATCTGTAAGATAAGCAATGTTACCTATCCGAAATCCTAAAATAGGCAATTTAGCATGCATAACTCTCACCGCCTGAATTTCAACCTGATCAATATAAAACTTTGATTTTTCTGTGATTTCATGCAATTGCAACATCGGAACCCCCGGATAAAGATTATCACCAAAACAATAAGGCATGTTTTTTTGAATAATATTTAAAACTCTTTTTTCAGCATACAAATGAGATTCTCCCAGTGGACGTAAATCATCAATTCCCCCGATATGGTCGTAATGTTCGTGTGTGAGCAATATCCCGCTTAGTTTGCTAATTTGATAAGTTAATAATTGTTCTCTTAAATCCGGTCCCGCATCAATTAAAATATTGGTTTTCTGCACATTTACAAGTAGCGAAGCTCTTAATCTTTTGTCTTTTCTGTCGCTGGATTGACATGTTTTACATTGGCATCCAATTTGGGGGATTCCCGTTGAAGTTCCCGTTCCCAAAAATAGTAATTTCATATGCTTGTTATCTGTTCTTTCCTCTGCCAAATTTAATGATTTAAAAGTGAATATTTTAATAATTTTTTCGGCAAAATTTCTTACATGGGAAAATATTTTATTTTATTCATTGATTTTCATTCTAATACGCCATTCGTTTGGGTACAAATTATTGTAACGATTACCCAGATTTTTTATCCAGCCCAAAGGTTGCCCGCTATAAGTAAGCAAAACAAAACCTTTTTTAGAAAAATCAATTGTTAAAGATTCTTTTTTTAAAAATTGAATAGCGGTTTGGTAATTCACCTCAACTTTTTCTATTGTATTCAAATCTAATTCTTTAGACAAAGCCAATTGAGCAGAAGGAATAAAATCCTTGTTTTTAATTTCACCAAGCTTTATGCCAGACAGAACACAAGAAAAAGTTTGTTGAATCAGTTGAATCTCTTTCTGTCTGTTTCTTGGATAAGCTTTTAATTGTTGATTATTTAGCTCAAAAATCCAGTTTTCAGGACGTTTTAAAGAAATTGAGGGTAAACTTGTTGGTTGCTTTTTTGCAGTTTCTTTCTTTTTAAATGAATAATTCCTTATGGGCGTTTTTGCAGTTTTTCTCAAAATAGAAAGGAAAAATCCTTCGCCACGTGTTTTATGAGGATAAAAACGATAACCACCATCACTCACTGTTATATTTTTCCAGCGAGAGACATCAATATCTAATAATTCAGCTCCTAATTCCTTGCAAATCCAGAAAACATTTTCTTCATTTTCTTCTCGATTATAAGTACAAGTGCTATATACCAAAATACCTCCAGTTTTTAATGCATCCCATACATCCTGAACAATTTTTCTTTGCCTGGCAGCACATTTTTGAACATTATCAACTGACCATTCCTGAATAGCAGCAGGATTTTTTCGAAACAAGCCTTCGCCAGAGCAAGGAGCATCTACTATTACAGCATCAAAAAAACCTGAAAGTTTGCTGAAATCAGCAGGTTCATTGTTGGTTACAATTACATTGGCATTTCCCCATTTGATAACATTTTCAGCAAGAATTTTTACTCTGGAACGAATAATTTCATTACTAACAATCAACGTATCGTTATCGAAAGATTGAGAAAGTAAAGTAGTTTTTCCACCGGGCGCAGCACAAATATCCAAAATATTTTTAGCATCAGGAAATTGTTGATTAATAGCTTGCTGCAAAAACATGGAACTGGCTTCTTGCACATAATAAACGCCCGCATGAAAAAAAGGGTCACTTGTAAATGAAGGTCGTTCAGGCAAATAATAACCACTTTCGCACCATTCCACTTTTTGAGAAGAAGGGACATAATTCATTTTATCATTTACACGAATGCTGGTGGGTGCCGTTTCATTGAGCGCTTTTATGAATGCTGGATATTCTTGACCCAAAAGTAATCTGGTCCTTTCTTCAAAAGCAGTTGGAAGTTGCATAAAAAATTATTCTGAAATTTGAATGCGACACAAAATTAGTAGATTTGCTGGAATAGAAATACAGAAAAATAAAAAGATTGTTATACTTTAACCGTCAAACTATATTGACATAAAGGAATTGGGAGATTTTTTTCTTTTTACATAAAGTTTAAAAATTGATTGCACAAATGGTTATCCTTTTTTAATTAAGATTAATAAATGTCATATTTCGAATAGTTTTATTCCTTCCAAAAAAAGTTTGTGTATTTGCAAATTAGAATCCATATAATAGTAAAGAATCATTTAAATAACAATGATTTGGTAAAAGGAAAAGCTATTTTATCCTTCAAGAAAAAGAAAAATGAATGGGGTTGGAAAGCTGTCGAAATACAGAAATAAAATTTAAAAGCTACATTATATTTAAATTTACGACTAAATTTCTTAACTTCTTGTAAATTTTTTACGAAATTCTTCTAACCAACAGTTGATTAATAAGTTATATTCAGCATTTATTTATTCAACCTTTCCAGCAAAAGATTGACAGCTTGATCAATATCATTTGTTTCTTGCAAAGCTTTAATAAAAGCACTACCGATAATGACACCCGAAGAATACTGACAAGCAGTTTCACGCGTTGCTTTATTGGAAATGCCAAAGCCAATGAGTCGGGGATTTTTCAAATGCATTGAATTAATCCGATTGAAATAATCAATATGGTCATCGAATGAATTCCGTGTGCCTGTCACACCTGGTGAAGAAACCATGTAGATAAAACCATTGGTGTGTTCATCAATCTGACGAATGCGTTTTTCGGAAGTTTCAGGTGTTATCAAGAAAACAAATTCCAATCCATATTTTTGAGCAATATCCTTATATTCAGCTAAATAATCATCCATTGGAAGATCCGGAATAATCATGCCATCCACTCCAACTTTTTGACATTCCTGACAGAAATTTTCAAAACCAAATTGCATAATGGGATTCAAATAACCCATCATAATCAATGGAATATAAATTTGGGAGCGAACATCTGTAAGTTGTTCAAAAAGTTTCCGTAATGACATCCCATTTCGCAAAGCAATTTGGCTGCTATTTTGAATAACAGGTCCATCAGCTAATGGATCGGAAAATGGAATACCAATTTCTACTAAATCAATTCCTTTTCTTTGCAAACTTTCTAAAACAGGTACTGTATCATTTAAATTAGGGAAACCTGTTGTAAAATAAACCGAAAGAATATTTTCTTTTTTTTGCTGAAATAATTGCTGAATTCTATTCATTTTAACTAACAATTAATTTTAATTATAACGATAAAGTTGAAAAAACTGCTTGAGCAATTCGACATTTTTTTTGCCTGGTGCTATTTCAAATTTACTATTCAAATCTACACCAATAAACTTGGGATGTTCAATTTTTTTCAAATCATCTACATCTTCCAGTGAAATGCCACCGCTAAGAAAAAATGGAATATTGCCCTTATAATCATTCAGTAACGACCAGTCGAATTTTATCCCTGCACCGCCATAAATGGGAACTTTGGTATCAAAAAGGAAATAATCGCAAACACTTTCGTAAGGTTTTGTCACAATAAAGTTGTACGAACTTTCCACAGGAAAAGCTTTAATCACCAATAAACCAGCTTCTTTTAATTTTTCACACTTATCTTCCAGTTCGCTGCCATGCAATTGAACGCCATCCAGATGATACTTATAAGCTGTTGACAAAATATTATCCAGCTTTTCATTGACAAAAACACCCATTTTTTTTATCGACGAAGGTAAACTATTTAACACAGAAATATCCAGATGCCTCACATATCGTGGAGATTTCTTATAAAAAACAAATCCCATAAAATCAGGCTGTAAAGCAGCTACTTCACGAATGTTTTCTGAAAACTTCATTCCACAAACTTTGATTAATTTGAAATTCGCTATTTGCTTTACTTCATTGATTTCTTTTTGATTTTTTTCGTTATCTTTCATTTCAAAAAAATTCCAATTTTAATTTTTATCTAATTAGTTGATTGATAAACTGTCGTAAAGCATCTGCTGGATCTTTTTCTTTAATAAAATGCTCACCTATCAAAAAACCTTGATAACCAGCCTGCTTTAAAATTTTGATAGTTTGAATTTTGCTGATACCACTTTCACTAATTTTTGTAAAAGTAGAAGGAATCAAGTTTGCCAGTTCAAGAGATGTATCAATATTTACTTCAAAAGTATCCAAATTTCGATTATTTACACCGACAATATCTACGTATTCATTCAAATAATTCAATTCTTCTTTGTTGTGCACTTCCAACAAAACTTCAAGACCAAGTTGATGAGCCAATCTTGCAAAGTTTTTTACTTCTGGAACAGTCAAAGCCGCCGCAATCAACAGAACAACGTCTGCACCAATGGCTTTGGCTTCATAAATTTGAAATTCATCCACAACAAAATCTTTCTTTAAAATAGGACAGGAAATTTTATCACGAACTGCTATTATATCCTCAACACTTCCACCAAAAAAATCAGCATCAGTCAAAATGGAAATTCCCACTGCACCAGCTTGTTGATACCCTGTTGTAACTTCCAATAAATTAGCCTCTTGATTCAACCAACCTTTAGAAGGAGATTTTCGCTTGAATTCAGCAATAATCCCTATTGGCAAAGAAAGTAAATTTTGCTTTAAAGAAAAACATTTTCTAGAAAAGAAAGGAAAATCTTCCCAATTTTTTTTGTTAAAAAATTGCTTTTTTAACGCAACTTCTTTTCTCTTATTTCTTAAAATATTTTCAAGAAAATCTGTTTTTTGAATAGTTGAGTTTTTTTCTTCCATTTTCCAAAACTAAAGATGATAGATTTCTTCAAACCTCATAAAGGCTTCTTTGGCTTTTCCACTGGCAAGTGATTCGATAGCTTCTGCTTTACATTCTTCAATAGTCTTTTCAGGACAAAGCGTTTTAATGGCAAAAGCTGAATTAATAATCACCACATTGCGTTGTCCATCAGTAGATTGATTGTTAAGAACTTTCATAAATATTTTTGCAGCGTGTTCCACCGTTTCGCCACCCCACAATTCTCCCTGATTCACTTTTTCAAAACCCAGTTGCTCAGGCGTGTAAATAAATTCTCCGTCATTGTTAATGACCTTGCATTTGTCCGTTAAAGAGATTTCATCATAGCCATCAAAGGTATAAACAATGGAATATTGAATACCCAATTTTTGATAAAGATAATTGTACAAACGCATCATTTTCAAATTATATACACCCAAACATTGATATCGAGGGCGAATCGGACTAATTAATGGTCCTAGCACATTGAAAAAAGTTCTTACGCCGATATTTTTGCGAACGGGAGCAACATTTTTCATAGCAGGATTACACAACGGCGCATGTAAATAAGCAAAACCAGATTCTTCCAGTGAACGTCTGGCAATGTCAATATCCGTAGTAAATTTAGCACCGTAATATTCAATTACATTGGAAGCACCACTTACAGATGTTGCTCCATAATTGCCATGTTTTGCTACTTTATAACCTGCTCCCGCAAGGGTAAAGCAACTGCAAGTAGAAATATTAAAAGTATTTTTTCCGTCGCCGCCTGTGCCAACAATATCAATTGGATCAAATTCAGACAAATCCATTGGAATTGCCATTGTCATCAAAGCGTCTCGAAAACCAATCAATTCGTCTAGCTCAATGCTTCGCATCAAATAGACGGAAAGAAAAGCAGCCATTTGCGATTCATTGTATTTTCCTGCTCCGATATTGCTCATTACTTCGGCAGCTTCTTCTCGGGTCAACGATTGATGATCAAATAATCTGTTCAGTATCTCTTTCATTTTAAAGTAATTTTTTAGAAATCAATAAAATTAATATGTTTTTTGTAACCAGTTTTTCAGAATTTTTTCTCCCAATGGTGTTAAAACGGATTCAGGATGAAATTGTAAACCTCGCACATCATAAGTTTTGTGTTTTATCGCCATAATCATTCCTTGATTATCCACAGCAGTTACTGTCAGACACGAAGGCAATGTTTCTTTTTCTACTATCCATGAATGATATCTTCCTGCTTCTATTTTTTGAGGTAAATCTTTGAACAAATAATCTTCTTCCACAATTTTAATAGTAGAACAAACGCCATGATACACTTCAGGAAGATTTAACAACGTTCCTCCAAAAGCCTGTGCTATTGCTTGTTCACCCAAACAAATGCCCAAAATACTTTTGCTGGGAGCATATTTTTTTACAACGTCTAATAAAATTCCGGATTCTACTGGTAAACCTGGACCTGGCGAAAGAAGAATTTTATCAAAACGATCAATATCTTCCAACTGAATGCGATCATTTCGATGCACTTCCACATCGTCGTATCCTAATTTTTTTATGGCATGCACCAGATTGTAGGTAAAAGAATCATAATTATCAAACACAAGTATTTTCATCTAACTTTCAATTTTTTTAAAATAATAAATCAGATTTTTTAAATCGAAACACTGGAAGCTACTTCAATAGCTTGTTTGAGTGCAGCCAATTTATTATTTACTTCCTGTAATTCGCTTCCTTCGTTCGATTTAGCAACAATGCCAGCACCTGCCTGATAATAAAGCGTATTGTTTTTACTGATAAAAGAACGAATAACAATTGCTTGATTAAAGCTTTCGTCAAAACCCAGATAGCCAATACAACCTCCATAAGGTCCTCTATCGTGTGGTTCAATTTCATCAATCAACTGCATGGCTTTAATTTTTGGAGCGCCAGAAAGTGTGCCAGCAGGAAAAGTATCCGCAAAAAGTTTAATGACATTTGTTTCAGGTCTTAATTTTCCACTTACATTCGATACCAGATGCAACACATGAGAATAATATTGTACTTCACGAAAAGCTTCTACTTTTACATCATCTGCATTTCGACTTAAATCATTACGCGCCAAATCCACCAACATTACATGCTCTTCATTTTCTTTATCATCGTTGCGAAGTTTTTCTGCCAATTCAAAATCCTTTTTATCATTACCCGTACGACGGAAAGTGCCTGCAATAGGTTTTATATATGCTTTTTTGGTTTTAGCATCGACCACCAAATGAGCTTCAGGTGAGGAACCAAAAATGCGGAAATCGCCCAGATCAAAATAAAATAAATAAGGAGAAGGATTAATAGAACGCAAAGCCCGATAAAGCATAAAATCGTCTCCTTGAAAAGACTGATGAAAACGACGTGAAAGCACTATTTGAAAAACATTTCCCTTAAAACATTCCTCTTTGCCTCGACGAACCATTTGCTTGTATTCTTCGTCAGAAATATCGCATTTTCTCTTGTCTGTCGCCTGAAATGGATAAGTTGCTACATTGTGGTTCACTAAAATTTCTTCTACCTTATTTAAAGAAGATTTCTCGCCTTCCAAAAGATTTTCAATAATAGTAAGTTCATTATTAAAATGATTGATAGCAATAATATATTTGAACAATAAATAATTTAAACCCGGCATACTTCCAGGAACTGTTTCGCGAGCAGATAACTTAACATCTTCAAAATACTGAACTGCTTCATAGGAAGTGTAACCAAACAACCCATTTACAACAGGGGGAATTTGTTGGTCGGAAGGAATGATTTCAAAAGATTTTAAAAAATTATCAAATCTTTCAGCAACGGTCATTTTATCTTTTACCTCCGTTTCAATAGTAGTATCATCAGGATATTTTTCCGTAATCAAAAAATGATTGACCGATATTCCTCCAATTGGACAAAATCCTATATAAGAATAACTATTTTCAACTCCATGATAATCAGAACTTTCAAGCAATGCTGAATGCGTATATAAATCTCTTACTTTGAGGTAAATTCCTACTGGTGTGTCCAGATCAGCCAGCAATTTTTTTGTGTTTACATATAGTTTCATAATCCTTAAAATTTTTAATATTTCAATTCAAATAGAAATTCAAATAAATTCTTTTTTATCTTTATTTATTGATTCATAATATTTTACATAAGCATCCATATCTTTGTCACCTCTACCGGAAACGGTAATTACTACTACGTCATCCGATTTGAAATTATCTTTTTCTTTTTTCAAAATAGCCAGCGCATGAGCTGATTCAATGGCGGGGATGATTCCTTCCATGCGAGTTAGTTCAAAAGCAGCTTCCATTGCTTCATCGTCGTTAATAGCATAAACTTTTGTCCTTCCAATTTTGGCAAAAAAAGCATGAGCAGGACCCACTCCCGGATAATCCAGACCAGCAGAAATAGAATAAGGTTCATCAATTTGGCCATCTTCATTTTGCAAAATCAACGTTTTTGCTCCATGAATGATGCCTATTTTTCCCAAATGAATGGTTGCTGCCGTTTTCCCAGTCTCAATTCCCAATCCGCCCGCTTCAGCTGAAATAATTTTCACCCGATTATCATCCAGATAATAATAATAAGTGCCCATTGCATTGCTTCCGCCACCAACGCAAGCCATTAAATAATCAGGATAATCACGTCCGATTTTTTCTTGCAGTTGCCATTTGATTTCTTCGCCGATCACCGATTGAAAATAGCCCACCATTTCAGGATAAGGATAAGGTCCAACTGTAGAACCAATAATATAATACGAATCAGGATGCGAGCACCAATAACGAATTGCTTCATTGGTTGCATCCTTTAATGTCATATTTCCGCTGATAACAGGTTCCACTTTAGCTCCAAGCATTTGCATTTTCTGAACATTCAAATACTGACGTTCAATATCAGTTTTACCCATAAAAACGGTACAATCCATTCCCATTAAAGCACAGGCAGTTGCAGCAGCCACACCGTGCTGACCAGCTCCCGTTTCTGCCAGCATATGCGTTTTCCCCATTCGTTTAGCGAGCAATACTTGCCCCAATGCATTATTAATTTTGTGAGCTCCGGTATGATTCAAGTCTTCCCGCTTTAAATAAATATTGACACCATAAGTTTCTGAAAGTCGCCGGGCAAAATACAGAGGTGTTGGTCTGCCAACATAATTTTTTAGCAAGTCGTAATATTCATTTTTAAATGTTTCGTCATTTTTGATGGCTAAGAAAGCATTTTTTAATTGCTCGACGGTGGCATACAAAATTTCAGGAATATAAGCTCCACCAAATTCGCCATAATAACCTTTCTTATTGGGTTGATAAAGGTTACCAGCAACTGTGTGATTTGAATTGTTTAAATTTTCTGACATATCTTTTTTATTTTTAGTTTTTATTTTTTCTGACTTTTATCAACGAAAAAAGGCTTGTCGTGAGTTCCGACAAGCCTTTTCATAAATATTTATTTATTTCAACTATCAACCATAGGTGTCCCTTCTCACGATTTAAATTTTCGTAAGCGCCACCACCAGAAATTATTGATTGTTGAATTTGATTTCATTTCCACTTTTTTGTTTATCGCTGCAAAGTTGAAAAATTATTTTGAATTGTGCAAAAAAAAAATTGGATTAATTTTGTGTTCTTTTTTGCAGTTGTTTTTGAATTTTCTTAATAGCTGTTTCAATAGGTTGTTCTGGTTCAATTACATTATATTCGCCCCAAAAAGCAGGATCTGAAAAACCTAAAGCTTCATCGGTAAGAATCACGGTGTGCTTAATTTTATCTTTAATTTTTTTCTCTTCTGTAAAGGGTTCCCAATCAGTAATAGCCATTTCTATAATGGAATAATAATTTGAATTAAATAGTCTTTTTTTCCAATCAATTTTAAAATTCAATTCAATCCGGCTATAATTATAATACCATTTTTCTCCTCTTTTAATATAATCAATTCGATACGAAGCTTTGGTAGCAAAGACTCTGGCATTGAAAGGTTTTTTTCTAATAAACAAAGAAGCTGCTCGTTCTTTATCGTCAAGATTTAAATTAAAAATTGCACTTTGTAAAGCTAAAGTTTCGGCATCAATATATAATTTCCCATAATAAAGAGGCTCTTTTATGTAAGGTTGTTGTTTGAAATCAACGATATAAATCATTTGATGATCAATATACGTAACATGATCAAAAGTAAATTCATAATTGGTCATCATATCATCCATAAAAAGATATTCCGGATACTTCATTACATCCAGATACAAAGAATTATAAGGTCCTCCCATTAATTTAAAAACAAGAGTGTCTAATTTTTTGTAATCTGTACTTTTTCTACTTTTGTAAAATTGTGCCTCATCAGACAGATAGGAAGTATAAGGTTGTTTTAAAATATCCACAATAGCTTCAGCCAACGAAACATAACTACGGTTTTTTTTGATAGATTCACGGTAAAAAGCTGTCATGAAAATTTTCTGATTCGGATAGTTTACATTGCGTTTTTCAAAAACTGATTTAATTAATTCATTCGCATCTCTTGAAATAATATTAATTTCAGGCAATTCTATTACCAACGGTTCCAAAGCAATACGTATATTTTCTGTATTCAATTGGTAAAAAGGGATTTCAGCATTTTTATAGCCAATATAACTAATGATTAATTTTTTGTCTTTAAATTCTTCTGGAATTTTTATCAAAAATTCTCCTTCTGCATTTGAAACGGTGGAAATATTAGTTCCTTCCACACTGAGATGGGCAAAGGCCAAACCATCTCGATTACTACGGTCTACGATTTTCCCTTTATATTCAAGGTAATTCTGAGCTTGTTGTTGATAGTTTTGTTTTTTCTCTAATGCCCATCCAGGACAAAAGATACCAACTAAAAAAATGAAAACTAACAAGCCCTGAAGGAAAGGAATGTTAGAAGTTTTCATAGGGGTTATGATTAGAAAAATTTTATAAAAAATGAGTATAAATAAAACGAAAAATTCAACTTTTTAAGAAAATTCTTTTGTTTTTAAAAATAACAAATAATTGTCATAATTAGTTGGTTTTTTTTGAAAATATTTTTCGAGAAATGTACCTGATAGAAAATTGTTCTCAGAAATGGAAAAACATATAAGAAAAAGTTAAAATTTGCGAGTTGCGAGATATGAGGTACGAGGTTCGAGTAGAGACATCTCGTGAAATGTCTATCAAGTTTGGAGTTTTTTTTGTAGGGACGTTTCATAAAACGTCTCCTGTAAAGTTGTGTATTTTTTGTTTTAATTTCAATTTCGATTGAAATTTGGTATGAATAAAAATCAACAAATGAGTAGGTATTTTGTTTTTGTTAATGTATTGAATTAGAAGTCTCCTTGAAGAAGAAAGTGAAAAACATAAAATCTCATAAGATTTTCATTAATTTTGTACTTAATTTATTTTGATAAAATGACGAGCCCTTCTTTATTACCTCCTAAAAAAGTAGCTTTTTTCACATTGGGTTGCAAGTTGAATTTTGCTGAAACTTCTCACATTGGCAAACAATTGATAGAAGCTGGTTATCTCAAAGCTCGTTCAGGAGAAGAAGCAGATATTTGTATTGTGAATACTTGTACCGTTACCGATACTGCTGATCGAAAATGTCGTCAGGCAATTCATCGGCTTCACCGTGAATACCCACATGCTATTATGATTGTTACAGGTTGTTATGCTCAACTCAAACCACAAGAAATTGCTGCCATCGAAGGAGTAAATTTGGTTTTGGGGAGCAACGAGAAATTCAATATTTTGGAATATTTACAAACCTTTGAGAATCAAAATAATTCACAAATATTTCATTCAAAGCAGCAGGAGTTAAAAACTTTTCATCCTTCTTGTTCATACGAAGATCGCACACGTTATTTTCTTAAAATTCAAGATGGATGTGATTATTACTGTACTTATTGCACCATCCCTTTTGCTCGCGGTAGAAGCAGAAATGGAAGTATTTCAGAAATTACAACTCTTGCTGAAAAAGCTATTTCAGAAGGAGCTAAAGAGATTGTTCTGACGGGTGTAAATGTTGGAGATTTTGGCAAATCTACAAGTGAAAGTTTTTTTAATCTATTGAAAGCTTTGGACGAGCTACCTTATGAGATCCGATTTAGAATTTCTTCTATTGAACCTGACCTACTTTCAGATGAGATAATAAAGTGGATAGCTCAAAGTTGCCATTTTATGCCACATTTTCATATTCCGCTGCAATCGGGAAGTAATGAAATTCTTAGAATCATGAGAAGACGTTATAACTCTGAACTCTTTGCTTCGAAAATAGACACTATTAAAAAATGGATGCCTAATGCTTTTATTGGTGTGGATGTTATAGTAGGAGTACGTGGAGAGACAAAAAAATTGTTTGAAGAAACAAAAAATTTTATTTCATCGCTAAATATTTCACAGTTGCATGTGTTTACTTATTCAGAACGACAGAGTACAAAAATGCTGGAAATAAAAGAAATAGTTCCCTCATCGGAACGAAAAAGGCGAAGTGAAATACTTCATCAATTGTCTGATGAAAAAATCAAAATCTTTTATGAGCAACAAATAGGCAAACCTGCACAAGTATTATGGGAAAACCGACGGAAAGGTGAAAAAATGTTGGGTTTTACTCAAAATTATGTAAAAGTGGAAAAAAATTACGATAAAAAAAGCGTAAATACTATTCAAAATATAATTTTAGGAAGTTGGAACAGAGAACATACAGCTTTACAAGCAGTAGCATTTTAACATCAAGTAATTTTCAAAAATAAAAATAGTTTAAGAATAATTGATAATCAAGGGTTTTGAATTTATGAGTTACGAGGTTCAAGTAGAGATATTTCATAAAATGTCTATCAAGTTCGGAGTTTTTTGTAGAGGCGTTGCATGCAACGCCAGGGTAAAGAGGTACATAGAAAAATCTCAAAAACAAGCGAAAATAGTAAAGCATTTTTATTTTGTGTAAAGTAATTGAGAGAAACGAAATCATCAAAACAACTAAAAAAACAAACATTTTTTGAAGCAAAATAGCAAGTGAGATGGGCAAAACCACAAATACAATTACTTGATTGCATTGGAATCTTAAAAAAATGTTATAGACTAAAAAAACAAATTTTCCTTTCTGAAAAGTTATAATTTATATATAAAATATACCACTTTTGAAAGGAAAATCTGTTAGAATGTATTGTTGTGTGAAAGTGCTTTTGAACTATGGAGTTAGTAATAAGTTTTTCTTAAAGTATTACCAGATATACAATAGAATTTTATAGGCGAGCATACAAACAAAAAACCTGTCCTCAGGTTCTTTTTTCTTTTCTTAAATAAATAAACCTTATCCCTTCCAAACCTGCTTTAAAATAGGTGTTTCCAAGCCGGAGTTTTTGCAGAATACATTCATTCAATCAGTTGTATTTAATTTGAAAAACAATTAAATTTAAAAATATAACATCTGAAAATCAATTTATTGAAAACAAATAATCTTAAAAACATTTTTTATCGGGCAGTAATAATAAAAAAATATAATCTTCGTAAAAACAATGACTTTCTGAAAGATTTTTCGAGGTTAATTTTAAATAAAAAAGTATCTTTGTGGACAAAAAAACCTGAAAAATGCTCCAAGGTTCAACTATAATTTGTAATGATTTCGTTTCAGAATTGAGTGAAGCTATCGGAAATCAAGCGTCAGAGAGTATTTTTATACTTGTAGATGAAAATACACAACGTCTTTGTTTGCCTACTGTAATGAAAATCAATAAATTACAAAATTCACACATTGTTTCTATTCCAGCAGGTGATGAGCATAAAAACATTGACACAGCTATTCAAATCTGGCAATATTTGAGTGAGCATGGCGCTACACGACAATCGTTGATGATCAATGTTGGTGGTGGTATGGTAACCGATATAGGTGGTTTTACTGCAGCTACTTTCAAACGAGGAATTCGATATTTGAATATTCCAACCACTTTGCTTGGTGCAGTAGACGCTGCTACAGGTGGAAAAACAGGCATCAACTTTTTAGGATTGAAAAATGAAATTGGTGTGTTTGCTCCTGCCAAAAAAGTTTTGATTAATGTTGATTTTTTTAAAACATTAGACGATAAGAACTTTCGTTCTGGTTTTGCAGAAATGGTAAAACATGCTTTGCTGGATTCACGTAAAGAATGGAATGATATATTAACGATTGATTTAGATAATATTGATTTTGATTTTTTAAAGCAGAAAGTAGAAAAAAGTGTTCATATTAAAGAAGCTATTGTAGAAAAAGACCCGAAAGAGCAGAATTTGAGAAAAGCACTGAATTTGGGGCACACTTTTGGTCATGCTTTCGAAAGTTTTTCTCTTCTTTCTAACAAACCTCTTTTGCATGGTTATGCTGTAATGTGGGGACTGTTGTGTGAATTATATCTTTCTGTTATCAAATTTAATTTTCCTCAAGAAGATTTGTTGAGATTAAAATATTTAATAAAAGAACATTACGGGACTTTTTCCATTTCTTGCGAAAATTATGAAAAGATTTATGAATTAATGTCGCATGATAAAAAAAATCGGTCGAAAGAAATTAATTTTACTTTACTGTCAGATATTGGGCAAGTACAACTTAATCAAACTGCCAGTAAAGAAGAAATTTTTGAGTGTTTAGATTTTTTAAATAACGGTTTATGAAGACTTATACAATAGGATTAGTAAGCACTAACTAACATTAAGAATTTGAAAATTAATGATTTAGTATTAATATAAAATATGAAAATATCAATTTTTAAAAATGAAGTTAGCATTGATTGGATATGGCAAAATGGGAAAAACCATTGAAAAAATTGCCCGAGAACGAGGTCATGAAATTGTTTCTATCATTGATGTAAACAATTTGGAAGATTTTGATTCAGAAAATTTTAAGCAAGCTGATGTTGCTATTGAATTTACTAATTTTAAATCGGCATTGAATAATTATAAGAAAGCTTTTGAACATAACATTCCAGTAGTTTCAGGCACAACTGGCATCAATGATGGATTGCCTTTGCTGAAAAAGGAAGTTGAGAAAAATGGTTATACTTTTTTATGGTCTTCCAATTTCAGTTTGGGAGTCAACATTTTGCTTGCCGTCAATAAATATCTGTCAAATATCATGAATCAATTTTCTGAATATGATGTTAACATTACCGAAATACATCACACCCAAAAATTAGATACACCAAGTGGTACAGCTATTACTCTGGCAGAAGGAATTATTGAAAAATTGAACCGAAAGAAAAAATGGGTAAAAGATGTTCAGAAAAATAGTGATGAAATAGCTATCCAATCTATTAGGACTGATGATGTGCCAGGCATTCATACCGTTCGTTATGAATCGAAAATTGACACCATTGAAATAACACATAATGCAAAAAATCGAGATGGTTTTGCTGTAGGAGCAGTGTTGGCGGCAGAGTTTTTGGCAGGAAAGAAAGGTTGGTTTACTATGGCTGATTTACTGAAATTTTAGTTTTTCCTTTTTAATTTGAAAAATATATTTCAACATAAGATTTATTGCTGTTTTTTTAAGTAGTTTTAATTAAGAGTATTTGTAATTAATAAAATTTTTTATGGTTTCTCAAAAATTTAGGACACGTTTTCATCAGCCTCCTAAACAATGGGTAAAAGCTGGTATATGGTCACTTATTTATATTTTGTTTATTGCGTGGGTAAATAATTTCTGGTGGTTGTTACTGCTACCTTTTATTTTTGACATTTACATTACCAAATTTATTCCGTGGACCTGGTGGAAGAAAGTAAAAAATAAAAGTCTACGTTCTTTTTTAAGCTGGGTTGATGCCATCATATTTGCTTTAGTAGCTGTATATTTTATCAACTTATTTTTATTTCAAAATTATCAAATTCCCAGTTCTTCTCTCGAAAAAACATTACTGGTAGGTGATTTCCTTTTTGTAAGTAAAGTAAATTATGGACCACGAGTACCGTTTACTCCTCTATCATTTCCATTGGTACAAAACACTTTTCCAATCATTAACACAAAATCATATCTGGAAAAGCCTCAATGGGAATATAAACGTTTAAAAGGTTTGGATACTATTGCCCGAAATGATATTGTGGTATTTAATTTTCCAACTGGCGATACCGTTGCTTTGAAACAACAAAATCCTGATTATTATCAGCTTTGTTATTATTATGGCAGAGAGGTGGTTCACAGTCGGAAAGATATTTTTGGAGAGATTGTATATCGTCCCGTCGATCGGAGAGAAAATTATGTAAAACGTTGCGTGGCAGTGGCTGGTGACTGGTTGGAAATCAGGAATAATCAAGTTTATGTTAATGGCAAAAAGGAAGAAAAATTTCCCGGTATCCAATTTAATTATCTGGTGCAAACTGATGGGCGAAGGCTTTCAGACGAATTATTAAGTAAATTGCATATAAGTAAAGATGATCGATTATTGTTAAATACTATGCAAAATCCAAGTGAAATTGTTTCATTGGGTTTAGACCCTGAGCTCCCCATTTATCATTTTCCTTTGACAGAAGATGCCTATAACAAGTTGAGAAATGTTTCAGGCGTTACAAAAATCATTATTGAACCCGAACAATATGGTGGGGAAGTTTTTCCATTTGGCGGTGGCAAGAATTGGACACGTGATAATTATGGACCAATTTATATTCCTCGAAAAGGAGCCAAACTGGTACTGAATGCATACAATTATCCTATTTATGAGCGAGTGATTCGGGTATATGAAAAAAATAAGCTTGAAATGAAAGAGGGCAAATTTTATATCAATGATAAGCCGGTCACAACTTACCAATTCAAAATGAATTATTACTGGATGATGGGTGACAACAGACATAATTCGGCTGATTCACGCTATTGGGGATTTGTTCCCGAAGATCACATAGTGGGTCAGCCTGTCTTTGTTTGGTTGTCATTGGATAAAGACAAGTCGTGGTTCAATGGAAAAATTAGATGGGAGAGGTTTTTTAAAAATGCAACACGATAAAGGTATTTTTGATTTTTCGTTAAAAGAAGTTCAGTATAAGAATCAAGCAAAAATCACTGCTCAATGGAAATGTAAGAATTCAATGCCTGTCCTTTTATCATTGGCATATTTAGCACCTGTTGAATATTACAAAGTGTTAGCAAATAGTTCAGAAATTTTTATTGAAAAAGAGGAAAATTATATCAAACAAACCTATCGGAATCGTTGTAAAATTCTTACTGCCAATGGGGTGTTGGACTTGATTATTCCTGTGGAGAAATCGGAAGGAAACAAGCCGTCTATCAAGGATGTTAAAATTTCTATTCATTCTGATTGGCAAAAACAACATTGGCGAGCGATTGTTTCTGCCTATTCTTCAAGTCCTTTTTTTGAATATTATGAAGATGATTTATATCCTTTTTTTGAAAAAAAATGGTTATTTTTGTGGGATTTCAATCAAGAAATTCAAAATAAAATTATTGAACTTTTTGATTTGGAAACTCAAATAAATTTTACGGAAAAATTTGAACCATTTCCCGCCGACAAAAGGATTGATTTGAGAGAAGAATTTCATCCCAAGAGACAATCGAAAATTGAATATTCTCCCTATTATCAAGTATTCAGGGAAAAATTTGGATTTGTTAAAGGTTTGAGCGTGATTGATTTGCTCTTTAACATGGGTAATGAAAGTCAATTTATTTTATCTGAGAAGTACTTTTAATTGAAAATACTAACAAATTATTATAACTAACAACATTATAAAATATTTCAAACAAAATGGAAATTGATTGGAACAATTTAGGGTTCGGCTATATTAAAACCGATTACAATCTTCGATGTACTTATAAAGATGGCAAATGGAGTGATTTTGAAGTACATAATGATGAGTATTTAACATTGCACATGGCATCTACTTGTCTTCATTATGGACAAGAAGTTTTTGAAGGGTTAAAAGCTTTCCGAGGGAAAGATGGAAAAATTCGTATTTTCCGCATGGACGAAAATGCCAAACGAATGCAATCGAGTTGTGCAGGTATCGTAATGGCACAATTACCGGTTGAAAAATTTGAAGAAGCAGTATTGAAAGTTGTGAAATTGAATGAACGTTTTGTGCCTCCTTATGAATCAGGAGCCTCGTTATATATACGTCCGTTTATGATTGGAACAAGTGCCCAAGTTGGTGTGAAACCTGCCAGAGAATATCAATTCATCATTTTTGTGACGCCAGTAGGAGCCTATTTTAAAGGTGGTTTTAAGGCTACTCCGTTCGTTATTTTCCGCGAATATGATAGAGCAGCTCCACACGGGACAGGAACTTATAAGGTGGGCGGCAATTACGCTGCGAGCTTGGTACCCGACGAAAAAGCTCATGCAATGGGTTATTCAGCAGTGTTTTACTTAGACCCAAAAGAAAAAAAATATATCGACGAATGTGGAGCAGCAAATTTCTTTGGAATAAAAAACAATACTTACATCACACCAAAGTCCACTTCTATATTGCCTTCTGTTACTAATAAAAGTTTAATGGTTTTGGCTCGTGATATGGGAATGAAAGTAGAACAACGTCCCGTACCACTTGAAGAATTAAGTACTTTTGAAGAAGCTGGAGCTTGTGGAACAGCAGCAGTAATTAGTCCGATTCAGAGAATTGACGATATCGAAGAAAATAAATCATATATATTTTCACCTGATGGGAAACCAGGTGTAATTTGCGAAAAACTTTACAATAAAATTCGTGCTATTCAATATGGCGATGAACCGGATATATATGGTTGGACGACTATTGTAGAATGATTTCAACTTTTGTAATTGCCAATGCTTTCATTTTTCTAACTATTAAGCATTGGCTTTTTTATTTTCTTTTAAATTTTATTATTTTTAGCACATGGTAACCCATTTTGATTCCTGAAATCTCATTAAATATTTTATCAATTATGAAACGATTCATTATTTTCACACTTTTATTTTGTTCGCTGATTGTTGCAAAAGCCGATGAAGGCATGTGGATGCTTCCTCTCATTGAAAAACTCAATATCAACAAGATGCATGAAATGGGATGCACACTTTCACCCAAAGATATTTACAATAGCGACAGTATCAGTTTAAAAGATGCGGTGATCATTTTTGGTAATGGCTGTACCGGTGTAATGGTTTCTGCTGATGGATTGGTGCTTACTAATCATCATTGTGGATTTGATGCCATACAACAGCATAGTACCATAGAGCATAATTATTTAAAAAATGGTTTTACTGCAGAAAAATTGGAAGATGAAATTCCGGTATCAGGTCTCACAGTTACATTTTTGGTAAGAATTGAAGATGTTACCAACAATATTTTATCTCAAATTCCCGATTCTTTAATCGGTGTAAGCCGTGAAGATAAAATTTCAATTATTTCTGATAGCCTTTCTCAAGTAGCGATAAAAGATACTCCTTATACAGCAAAAGTTCTTCCTTTTTTTAATGGGAATCAGTTTTATCTTTTTGTTTATGAGAAGTTTGAAGATGTTCGTTTGGCCTTTGCACCTCCAAGTTCAATAGGAAAATTCGGTGGCGATACCGATAATTGGATGTGGCCTCGTCACACAGGCGATTTTTCTGTTTTCAGGGTTTATTGTTCACCTGACGGCAAACCTGCTCCTTATTCTACGGATAATGTTCCTTATTCACCCAAACGCTTTATCCCTATTTCCAACAAAGGATATAAAGAAGATGACTTTACTATGATTCTGGGCAATCCTGGCTCTACCAGCCGTTATTTGTCTTCTTTTGGAATTGACTATCGAATGAAAGTGCTTAATCAAGCTCGTATTGATGTACGTGGAATCAAACAAGATATTTGGCGTAGCTTTATGAACAGCAATGAAGCTATTCAAATTGCTTATGCCAATAAATATGCTTCCAGTTCTAATTATTGGAAAAACAGTATTGGGATGAATCAAGCCATTGTAAAATTGAAAGTCATGGAAAGGAAAAAAGCAGAAGAAGCCCAATTTACTGAATGGATAAAAACTTCGCCTGAAAGAGAGAAAAAATACAAAAATGTTTTGCTTTCACTGGAAGAAGGATATGCAAAAATGTATCCTTATGGTAAAGCTTTGATTTATATGAATGAATCGTTAATGAATGGAGTTGAATTACCGAGAATAGCTGAAAAGGTACAACAATGGCATAATTTCAATTTTTCCAATGACGAGATATTAAAAAAAGCTGAAAATCTTTACAAGAATTATTATCCAGAAGTTGATCAAAAAGTTTTTGTTGCCATGTTGAAAGTTTATAAAAAGTCAGTTGATGCCGATGCTCTTCCTGAAATTTATGAAGTAATCCAGAAAAAATTTAAGGGAGAGGAAGAAAAATACGTGCAATATCTTTTTGATAAATCCAGTTTTACAACCTATGAGAAATTGAAAAAGGCTTTGTTGAATAATAAAATAGATTTTAAAAATGATCCTGCTTTAGTTTTTTCTTCTGTTGTTAAACAAACATATAATAACATTAATTTAAAACTATCTTTTATCAATGATCAAATAAAGGAAGCCGAAAAAAATTATATGGCTGGATTAATGGAAAAAGCTCAAGAAGAAGGTAAACAACTTTATCCCGATGCTAATTTTACGATGAGAATGACTTATGGAAAAGTAGCCGGTTATGTTCCGGCTGATGCCGTAACCTATCGTTATTATACAACTACTAAAGGTATTTTAGAAAAAGAAAATCCCAGTAATGAAGAATTTATTGTTCCTTCTTCTTTAAAAAAAGCTATTGAGAACAAAAATTTTGGAAATTATGCAGATAAAAACACAGGTGAAATGCAAGTAAATTTTATTACTAACAATGACATTACTGGTGGAAATTCAGGAAGTCCTATATTTAATGCAAAGGGCGAATTAATAGGTTTGGCTTTTGACGGAAATTGGGAATCGTTGAGTGGTGATATTATTTTTGAACCTGATTTGCAGCGAACTATTGGTGTAGATATCCGTTATGTGCTTTTTGTAATGGACAAAATAGGTAATGCCGAGCGATTATTGAAAGAATTAAATATTTGTAATTGAGAGGAACTTTTTAGATTCACTGTTTGTTGAATTTTAGTGTTTTAAAACAAAATTGTTCTTTAATTTTTTTGAAAGCAAATTGTGAAGTGTCAATTTGTTTAGAAATGTAACTTGGTTTATATGTTTAAATCTTAAAGTTATGGAAAATAAAGAAAAGAAAAATTTACAGAAATACTGGCAAAAAATTTATCAGAAGATAAGAGATATTACCAATCTTCATGAAGATACTAATATTGAGACTACTCTTGAATCTATAAAAAAAGATGTAGAATTCAAAGGTGCAAATGTCTGGATTTTGTTTTTTGCTGTGATTGTTTGTTCAGTAGGATTAAATATTAATTCAACAGCAGTGATTATTGGTGCTATGTTAATTTCTCCTTTGATGGGACCTATTAATGGAGTTGGATTAGCAGTTGGTATTAATGATGCAGAATTATTGCGAAGTTCACTAAAAAATTTATTAATTATGATTTTAGTAGGGCTTTTAGCTTCTACTTTTTATTTTCTTATTACTCCATTGAGTGATGCTCAATCAGAATTGTTGGCAAGAACACGTCCAACGATTTTCGATGTACTCATAGCTTTTTTTGGTGGTTTGGCTGGAATTGTAGCAGCTTCACGCAAAGAAGGTAAAATCACAGTAATAGCCGGTGTCGCCATTGCTACTGCACTTATGCCACCTTTGTGTACAGCAGGTTTTGGATTGGCAACAGGGCAAATGAAATATTTCTGGGGAGCTTTTTATTTGCTTTTCCTGAATTCTTTTTTTATTGCTTTAGCTACCCTTTTAATGGTGCGTTATTTACATTTTCCCGTGAAACATTTTGTGAATCCAGCAAAAGGGAAAGTAGTTCGACGTACTATTACCTTATTTTCTATTTTGGTGATTATACCAAGTGTTTTTCTCGCATGGAATATAATCAAAGAAAGTCGATTTAATACAAATGCTATTCGCTATGTTCAAGCCATGCAAAAGCTTGATTTATTTACTGAAACTGAAATTATTAATGTAAATCGAGAATATTCTTCAAAAGGAGGGAAAATTTATCTTTCTTTGATTGGTAAACCATTGAATGAAAGACAAATACAATTTCTTCAAAATCAATTAGCAGAATATGGGTTAAAAGGAGTTCAATTGAGCATTAAACAAACAACTGGTACTTTGGATATTGGAGCTCAAACCGCTTTTATTACAAATTTATTAGATAAAAAAGATGCTGAACTTCATAAAAAAGATTCTTTGATTCAGGCTCTCAATGCAGAATTGTTAAAAATAAAAAATTCAGGAATAGATGAAATACAAATAGCACGTGAAGTAAAAGTGCAATTTCCTGAAATAGAGAAAATTTCTTTTTCTCATTCAATTTTTACTGATGTACACACCCTTTCTCAAGATACTGTCGCCACTGTTTATCTTATATGGAAAGAGAATCCTGAGAACAATGAACTAATCAAAAAATTAGAAGAATGGTTAAAAGTTCGGCTCAATTGGGAAAAAATGAAAGTAATAGAAATAAATGAATAACTTTTTTGAAAATAGTTCGTTAAGTTTTTAATCGCATATGGTTCCATATAATGAAAAGTTCTTTGACATTTTGGCTATTTTTAAGCAAGTTAGGATTTACAGCAAACATTGAAAAAAATCTTTCAAGCAATAAAGCATTGTGATGGATGATTTTAATGTTTTTCAAGAAAAAATCTGTCTTTGTTCTTTAGGTAGAGCATACCAGTGAACAATTTTAGCAGTATAGACTGCTGTTAAAGAAATATTGAAGTAAAAATTAAGTATGTTTTCATTTCTGGTCTGACAAGAAGTCAAAGCAGTGTACCCATTTTACCAGCATTAAGTTGAAGCCAAGAGTTCAAACTGACGATGGTAATGCTGTTTTTCATATTTTCCTATAATGGGATAACTGTAAAAAATTAATTTTCACGTGAATACTTAAAATAAGCCAAAGAACGTTTTTTATAAAATCTTTACGTCATTTTATTCTATGACTTTAACGAGAAAAACAATTTTCATAAAATTGAACTGTATACTATTTTTAAGTGAATCTTGAAAATCATTACTTTATTTTTGATTATCTATAAAGGTGCTAATTCTCCATAATTTACTAAAATATTATTTTAACGAGAATCATGCCTTTATTATATTGTTTATCAATTGTTTACATTAAAATTGAACAAAATATTATGGAACAGTAAAAACTTTTATTATTGAACAAGTGGGAAGTAATTTAAAGAAACCTTATTTTTCAAAAAACCTTAAAACTTATAACAAACAAATTAATCAAACCTTATTACCTTATTAAAAACAAAATAAAGATATTTTGAACCAAATAATCAACCTAACTAAATGAAGCCGACTTCAAATAGATACACAAATAAAACACATATACTTTTAAGTAGAAAGACAATTTTTTTAACTTCTTATCTTTTTTCAAAATACTGATATGGTTTAACTTAATAAAATTATTTAGAGATGAAAAATAAAATTTTTATATTATTATTGCCTGTTTTCTTCTCATTGGGCTGCCAGAAAACAAAAACTTCTCTACCCGTAGCCACAGGAATGATGTTTGAAGTAATGGTAGTGATGGATGAGCCAGCATGGTCTTCTTTACCAGGAAACACTTTACGTGAAACATTAGATCAGCCAATGGAAGCTTTGCCTCAACCTGAACCCATTATCGATATGCATCATTGCCAACATCAGGAATTCTCAAACATGTATAAATCGTCTCGGAATATTTTAATTACCGAGATTTCTGAAAAACATGTACAACCAAAAGTAATTTATACAAAAGACAAATGGGCTTCTCCTCAAGCTATTGTTCAGATTACAGCTCCAAATGATAGTTCTTTTGCAAATACTGTTCGTCAATATGGCAATAAAATTTTAGATTACTACGTCATTACAGAACGTGAACGTTTTATTGAATTTAATAAAAATCATTTGAATGTGAAAGCAAAAACAGAAATAGAACAAATGTTTGGCATCCAGATTGATGTTCCTAGTTTTCTGACCAAATCTACCAAGAAAAAAGATTTTTATTGGCTGACCAATGATAATCCTAAAATTCGTCAAGATTTAGTCATTTATTCTTACCCTTATACCGATAAAAATACTTTTACCAAAGAATATCTTTTAGCAAAACGTGATACTGTAATGAAAGCCAATATACCAGGAGAAATTCAAGGTTCTTATATGGGGACAGAATATAAAAATTATCCACCAATTTTTAGAGAAATTTGGGTGAATGGAGGTTATTGTGCTGAAATTAAAGGACTTTGGAAAATGATAAATGGTGCAGCTATGGGTGGTCCTTTTTACAGCCATACTCGTTTAGATGAAATTAATCAAAAAATAATAACAGTAGAAGGATTTGTATTTGCACCAGGAGAAAAGAAACGAAATGCTATTCGCCAGTTGGAAGCAGTTATTTATACTACCAAACTTCCACAGGAAATTAATGCATTAAAAGAAGTTTCTGTTACACCAAAAAAATAAGTTGAAAAAATATAATGAAAAGATAATGGATAAAATAATTATTGGAATTACACAAGGAGATATTAATGGAATTGGTTATGAAGTGATTTTAAAATCTTTATCTGATGCTGCTATTTTTGATTTATTAACTCCTGTCATTTACGGTTCTTCAAAAATAGCAGCATATCATAGAAAAGTTTTAAATATTCAAAACTTGAGTTTTAATAATATCAATTCAGTAGAAGAAGCAAATCCCAAACGAATTAATATTATAAATTGTACATCCGATGAAGTCAAAGTAGAATTAGGTCAACCTACGGCTGAGAGTGGAAAAGCTGCATTGGATGCTTTGGAACGAGCTTGTTCTGATCTGGGAAAAGGTTTAATCCATGCTTTGGTAACAGCTCCTATCAATAAAAAAAATATCCAATCAGAAAAATTTCATTTCCCTGGACATACTGAATATTTAGCTGAAAAATTTAGTAAAAATAAAGCACCGTTAATGATGCTTATTAATGATTTTATGCGGATAGCTGTCGTAACAGGACATATCCCCTTGCAGAAAGTTGCTTCAACATTGACAACAGATTTGATTCTTGAAAAGATAGAAACGCTCAATGATTCGTTGAAGGAAGATTTTTTAATTGTTCGTCCACGTATTGCTGTACTAGGACTCAATCCTCATGCAGGCGATGAAGGCGTAATTGGCAACGAAGAAGAACAAGTAATTATTCCAGCATTGAAAGCAGCCAGCGAAAAAGGAATTATTTGTTTGGGACCTTATCCTGCTGATGGTTTTTTTGGTTCAGGAAATTTTTCAAATTTTGATGGTGTTTTAGCAATGTATCATGATCAAGGGCTCATTCCATTCAAAACTCTTTCAATGGAAAGTGGCGTAAACTTTACAGCCGGTTTGTCCATTGTACGAACTTCGCCTGCTCATGGAACAGCGTATGACATAGCTGGAAAAAATTTGGCGTCAGAAAATTCTTTCAGAGAAGCTTTGTATATGGCTTGCGATATTTATAAAAACAGAAAATGGAATAAGGAAATCCGTTCTAATCCTTTAAAAGTAACTCCAAAATCTGAAAATGAAACAAACATTCAGGTTGAATAACCATGTTGAAAAAAGATCGGCAAAATAAAATTTTTTTTGGATGTGCCTCATCTCTTTTTGGGGAGTGCTGCATTATTTTTAACAGACAAAATATTTTGCGACTTTTTTTCACCGACGATAGAGAAAAAACACTCCAATATTTTGAGCAATTAGCTAAAGAAAGGAATTTGAAAAGAAACGATGAAAAAGTAAAAGAACTGATTCATCAAATTTTTATAGAAAGAAAAATATTCCCATTAGAAATAAAAGGAACAGTTTTCCAGTTATCTGTCTGGAAAACTTTACAAACCATACCTTTTGGCGAAACAACCACTTACAAAGTTATTGCTGAGGCAATTGGTCGTCCTAATGCAATACGAGCTGTAGGAAATGCTGTAGGAGCAAATCCTATAGCTTTTTTAATTCCCTGCCATCGGGTGATTCGCAGCAATGGACAATTAGGTGGCTACCGCTGGGGCATCGAACGAAAGCGAAAAATGCTGGAATGGGAAAAGGAGCAAGTTTAAAAATAAATTCATTTATTCAGCCACCTTTTCGTTAAATCCTGATAACTATCAATGCGTCTGTCGCGAAAGAAAGGCCAAATTCGACGAACTTTTTCATTTCTTGACAAATCAATATCCACCAACAAATTTTCTTCTTCCTGATGAGAAGCTTGAGCCAACATTTCACCTTGCGCACCTGCCACAAAACTGTTTCCCCAAAACCGAATGCCATTTGTTAGTCCCGAAGGACCATCTTCATGCCCCACACGGTTACAAGAAATAACCGGCAATGCGTTGGCAATGGCATGACTTCGCTGAATGGTGATCCAAGCATCGAGTTGGCGCTGTTTTTCTTCTTCTGAATCGGTTGTTTCCCAACCAATAGCTGTCGGATAAATCAGAAGTTCTGCTCCTGCCAATGCCATCAATCGAGCTGCTTCAGGAAACCATTGATCCCAACAAACCATGACACCCAATTTGCCCAAAGAAGTTTGAATGGGCACGAAACCCAAATCGCCGGGCGTAAAATAAAATTTTTCGTAATAAGCCGGATCATCCGGTATGTGCATTTTGCGATAAATTCCCGCTATAGCACCGTCCTTTTCGAGCACCACCGCTGTATTGTGATACAATCCGGCTGCACGCTTTTCGAATAACGACAAAACCAAAACCACGCCCAATTCTTTGGCAAGTTTTCCGAAATAGTCGGTTGAAGGCCCGGGAATTGTTTCAGCGAGATCAAAATAATCGGGATTTTCGGTCTGACAAAAATAAAGACTGTTGTGCAATTCCTGCAATACAACCAATTGCGCACCTGCAGCGGCACATTTTCGTATATTTTTCTGCAATTTGTCAAGATTTTCAGATA
>Ga0116192_1000367_pt1 | contig 35009 bp, 30 predicted proteins | sample AD_UKC113_MetaG_FD_89876 | JGI IMG/M metagenome (GOLD analysis project Ga0116192, IMG submission 89876) | Active sludge microbial communities of municipal wastewater-treating anaerobic digesters from Hong Kong - AD_UKC113_MetaG | ecosystem: Engineered > Bioreactor > Anaerobic > Digestate...
ATTCCGCACTGCGTGAAGGATGGGACAACCCCAATGTGTTCCAGATCTGCACCTTGAAACAGAGCAATGCAGAAGTACGAAAGCGGCAGGAAGTGGGGCGCGGTTTGCGTCTCGCGGTCAATCAAAATGGCGAACGTATGGACGAAAATATGCTCTCCAGAGATGAGATTCACAGCGTCAATGTGCTCACCGTTATCGCAAACGAAAGTTATGAGAGCTTTGCCAAAGCTTTACAGAGCGAAATTGCTCAAGCGGTTGCAGACCGTCCGCGCAAGGTCGAAGCAAAGCTGTTCGAAAGTGTGTTCGGAGAGGACTACGACACTGCGCTCGCTATTTATGAAGGCCTTATCGAATATGGCTATGTCAGGCGCGGCGAATTGACACAGAAATTTTACGAGGACAGAAAAAACGGTACGCTTCAACTTCCGCCGGAAGCCGCTGGCCGCTCTGCAGACGTTCTTAAGGTATTGGATTCCGTCTATGATCCCAATGCGATCATGCCGGAGAACGGACGTTCAGGAACGGTTCACCCTACGCTTGATCAGTCTAAATTCAGTAGTCGCGCATTCCAGGAATTGTGGTCGCGCATAAATCAAAAAAGTTACTACATTGTCAGTTTTGACGAAAATGAACTTGTGAGCAAGGCCATTGCAGCGCTCAACGATCATTTGCGCGTTTCAAAAGTCTATTTCAAGGTGGAAAAAGGCGAACAAGTAAAGACCATTGAGTCCAAGGAGCAACTGGCGGAAGGCAACGCCTTTGAACGGCTGGAGGTCACACGGGCCGAAGCAGTACCGTACACGGTGATGAAGGCCAGCAATACGGTACGTTACGATCTTGTAGGCAAAATAGTAGCGGAGACAGGACTCACCCGGAAAGCAGTGGTCGCAATTCTCGGTGGCATCAGAAGGGACATTTTCGATCAATTCGGCGACAACCCTGAAGAATTCATCATGCGTGCTGCAAATCTTATCAATGAGCAAAAAGCTACCGCGATTATCGAACACATCACGTACAATAAGCTCACCGCAGCGTATGGCACGGACATCTTTACCGAGCCTGAGTTAAAGAGGGCAACCTTGGGTATTAATGCCATGCCGGCTACGCGGCACCTGTACGACTACGTCGTGTATGACTCTCAAAATGAACAGAAGTTCGCAGGCGAGTTGGAGGCTCATGCCCACGAAGTTGAGGTCTATGTAAAACTCCCTAAGAGCTTCCATATAGCCACTCCAGTAGGCAATTACAGCCCGGACTGGGCAATCGCCTTTTACGAGGGTACCGTGAAGCACATTTACTTTGTTGCCGAGACAAAAGGCGACATGGCTACTTTGGAACTTCGCGAAATCGAAAATACAAAGGCCAAGTGCGCTGCTGCGCATTTCCGCGCCATAAGTGGCGACAATGTCAAATACGATGTGGTAAACAGCTATGATAAGCTTTGGGAACTTGTGAGCAAATAGGTCAGACTTAAGAGTAAGATGTGAGGTGCTCCGAGCTGCGTGATATGCGTTTTGAGTTCCAGATCGAGTCGCCAATTTCAGATCGAGTTGCAACCAAAGTAAGGGTCAAATAAAAAAGGCTGCCCAAACGCAGATGCGAAAAGCAGCCTCTTTTATCCTGCTAACACCGGCAAAGCGCAACAAAAGCACACTTTACCAGTCAGGAATTATTTCTTACGAAAGCCGAGAACAGAAACAATAATACCGACAATCAACACTACAACAGAATGCCATACAGGAACGCTGAACGAGCTGAGCTGCAACACGATCCCCAAGAGTCCCATCACGGCCAGTACAATGCCGACAACTATCGTCATTGTGCCAATGGCGTTCTCATACTTCAGTGCAATGACGATCGCCGCAATGCCGAGAATGAGCTTGGCAATGGCATGCCAGACAGGTTCTGTGCCCATGCCAATGCCGGGAATCAGGGCCAAAATTCCCATTAGCACAATGAGAATTCCTACCACCAGCAAAACTGTCTTCTTTTGCATGTCCTCCTCCTCTTCATGTAGACTCTCTATATAGACTCTATATGATATTTGAAATATAAGGTGTGAAATCCTATTACGTCAAGAAATTATGGGGAGAAAGTTACCAAATTGGTAATAATTACCGTTTGGACGCTGAGTGTACTCTTGGTTCAGACCACGCACCGGCACGTGTCATACCTGCAAGTGCCCAAGCTCCAAGACCGCCGGTAGATTCTCTTTCGTAATCACGCTCACCTAAAAATTGTCAACAAACTGACCAAATTATGCCAAATTCAGTCAGTTTGTTGACAGAATTCATGATAAAACAACATCCACCAATGACGGTCCAGTCACCATCATTGGTGCAGCAAGCTGTTTAGCACTTACTGATGCGCCTGAATCAGATAATACTTGTCAGGCACCTTCACCTGCGTGGTCGGCAGGAAACCCTTGCCGAAAACGTACGTGTCCATGTAAACCAGAATTTGATTTTTCGCGCGGACACCTGTCGACATATCGGTATAGTATGCGCCATTCCATTTTGCGCCCGGCGTATATTTCTCGAGGGCCGAGAAAAGATCCTTCATGCTGTCCTTCTTGGCGGTTCCTTCGATCACGCGCTTTGCAAATTCGCCGAGGCCGGCAGTGGTACTAAATCCATACGAGAATGCCCAAGTTCCAAACCTCCCTGCTCCGCCCTTAGCTATTACCGCCTTTTCGACCTTTTTCAGGATTGCAGGAAAATCCCCTGCCTCTGCCTTTAAGTCGAGCCCTAAAGCCCCTGGATACCCCATAAGCGGGGACGGCAAGTCTGCCTCGACAAAAATCCCGCCGTAAGTCAAAAGCTGCTTCAAAAGCGGCTCGGTGTGTGCATCGTTCGTGCAGAAAAACGCAGTGTCCTTTCCGTACTTTTGTATCCACTGTGGCACCTTTTCCAGAATGAACTGCTGCGCTCCTGCCACGCCAACGTCCGACGTGGGGTCTGGCGCGGTTTCAAAATAGAAATGCAAGCCCAAGTCCTTGCACGCCTGCTCCATTATGGCACGGCGCCTTCCCAACGACTCGTAGCTCATATGCCGTGGGAACGAAATATGCACAAAATTCTTCGCCCCGAGCTGCTTCGCTGCCCATGGGATCGTATACCCCCGCGAAACAAAGTCGTTGGACACGGCCAAGTCCGCCGCTCCCTGAATAACAAGAGGATCCTCGTGCGGTTCGCCTGCAAGCAACAGAATATCCGGCCTCTTGGCGCGGACTCGTCTAAATGCCTCTGCAGTCCCGGGAATCGCGTTGTCTACGACGATTGCCTTCATGAGCGGATCGTCGGCCATTGCAACCAGGCTCGAAATGAACGTCTCCTGCTGCGACATAAAATCGTCTGGGTACGTGATATGCAGGATCATGCCACCATCTTTGACGCTACCGTACTCCTTAACGAGCTGCTCGGCACCGCGCAGATCGTCCTCGGCCTGCGACACCGTTTCGGTTGCAACGCCGATGTGGAACTTAGCCTTGCCTTGGGCAAACACGCTCACACCGAGCGCAAGAAACGCCACTACGAGCATACCTGCGATAAGTTTTTTCATGGGTCCTCCTTCCATGTTCCGATCAAAAATCAAAATGAGTATAAATGGCATTACGATAGCATATGTGAATAAAAATGCAATAACTATTCAGAAATTTCGATGCGTAACTTCCAATCCTCGATTCGCAAACCTGAAATTCTGTCGAACTCACCAACGAGGTCTAGACGCCCAAGTAGAGCGCCGCACCTAGGGCTGTGGCATACTGCGCAAGCTCCGGCACAATAAAATGCACCCCGTAAATGGGGTACAGCGCGTCCAGCACCTCGCGCGCCATCGGAATCTGCATCGTGTTGCCCACGATCACGATCGTCGAATCGTTTTCGGCGCGGGCAGCAAAAATAGCGAGCATGCCGACCGTCTGGAACACCATATTTACAATGCCAGCGGCAAAATCCTCAACCGAAGGCCGGTCGCTCATCTTGCCGAAATTCGAGGCCGTAGCATTTTGCGGCAAAGTCCCCACCGCGCGCGACGAAATATCCTGCACCATAAGGTCTACATTCTCTACCTTGCCCTGCGACGCCGCCTGGGAAAGCGAATCGAAATCGGTGATGCCGGCAAGCGCCTTGCCCAAACCCAGAATCGTCCCGCCCCCAACGCCCGAACCACCCAGGTGCCTTGCCTCGCGACCTTCAGCGTGCACAATGGCGGTGCCAGTGCCGACCGACACCACGAGGGCGCGCGTGGTCTTGGCCAAATGCAGACCCCCGAGCCCGATGGCCTGGAACTCCTCCACGTGCTCCGCCTTGATGCCCAGCACCTCGTCCTTAATGAACGTCGAGCCAACGCCAGTCACCGCGAGCCGCGTTATGTCGCTCATCTTTTTGCCGGCCACCGTCAAGTATTTACCAATAGCGCCCGCCGCGGAGGCGACTGGGTCGCTCGCCTTAACCATCGTGTAGAAAATCTCCTCATCTTCATCGGTGCTGACAATTTTCGTCGTGGTTCCGCCAATATCGATACCAACAATCATGCTTTTCTCCTAAGGTAGCTCAGCGACTTGACGCCGCCGATTCTTCCGTATCTTGGCTTAACGGATCCTGGCAGCCCTTGAGATGCGACGCGACAAACCGATGCAGGACCGGCCGCAATTCGGGGTCGCGCCTCGCATTTTCCAGAATCGCCTCGAAGTAACCGGCAGGCTCACCCGTATCGAGCCGTAAGCCCTCAACCCGATGGTAGGCAAACTTTCCAAGCTCGATCATCCTGTTGAGCGCATACGTGTGATAATACTCACCACCCGTGTGGTGCTTCCAGCCCTCTTCTATCCACGTAAAGAATTCTGGTGTATAAAGATAACGCCCAATCGACACCTCATGGCTCGGTTCCGCGCCCACCTGTGGTTTTTCCACAAAGCCCTTTACCCCGAGCCCATCATCGCAAGGATCTACGACGCCGTAGCGTGACACGTCACCAGCTTCGTAAATCGTTGCAAGGACGCACTTTCCTGTTTTCTGGTACACATCGATAAGTTGCCTCGCAAGCGGAACCTCGCCGAAGTGCAAGTCATCAGGATACGCCACCACGCAAGGCTCATTGGCGACCAGATCCTTCACCTGGAGGAGCGCGTGACCTGTGCCCCGCATTTCGGTCTGCCGCACAAACACAAAGTGAGCTTCTGGAGGCTCGATCTTCCCCAGTTTGTCCGCCTTGCCTTCCTTGCGAAAAAGCTCCTCAAGCTCGATCTCGCGGTCGAAGTAGTCTTCCATCGCCTTTTTGCGGCGCGACGAAATTATGATGATCTCGGAAATCCCCGAGGCGACAAATTCATCCACGATATACGCGATGCTCGGCTTGAGTCCGACCGGCAACATTTCTTTTGGAATGGTTTTGGTGATGGGCAAAAACCTGGTGCCATAGCCCGCTGCGACAATAATTCCTTTCATGCGGCAAATCATAACCCCTCAAAGTCGGCTTAGGCAAGGCAAAAAGTCTAAGCTCCACCTTGAGTGCCAGGTCGAAACGCGAGGGCCCAGTGCCCACCTTGAGCACCAAGTCAAAACGCGAAAGCCGGTACCCACCTCGAGCGCCGAGCCCATTCGACCAATTTAGACCGATTGGCTTGACTCGATCGGACTATTCTGCGACCATGAGCTGCTAGACGAAAAATCATGAAACAAAAAAACGATCGCACCGGTTCTGCCGAAAACAGTTCCACAACCGACACTACGGCCGCTGTCGGCCAAAACAGCCACACGAACGCCGTTGCAAGACGCCTTGTCGGCCTTTTCGGTGTGTACCGCGGCCTTCCCAAACCCCTGTACACGCTTTTCGTCACCTCCGTCGTCAACTCAGTTGGAATGTTCGTCTTTCCATTCCTGACCCTATACCTGACGGGCAAACTCGGCATGTCCCAAAGCGACACAGGGAAATTCATGCTTTTGGTCTCGATAATCTATATCCCGGGCAACTTCATAGGCGGAAAACTCTCCGACCGCTTTGGCCGCAAGCACGTCATGATTATCGCGCAGGTGCTCTCTGCCGTGCTCTACATTCCCTGCGGATTCGCCACTTTTGCGCGCTACGTGCCCTGGTTCATCCTGGCAAGTGTCTTTTTCGATGGCATAACCGACCCCGCCCGCTCCGCTATGATGACCGACCTCACCACCACGGAAAACCGCCGCGCCGCGTTTTCACTCACCTACCTGGGCCACAATCTGGGCTTTGCCGTGGGCATGCTCATTGCAGGCTTTCTCTTTGAAAACGCTCTCTCCTGGCTTTTCTGGGGCAACGCGGCGGCCGCGCTCCTTGCCACGCTCATAACGGGCCTCAAAGTTCCAGAAACAAAACCTACGCAGAAACAGATCGATGCGACCATTGGGAGCGGCTCAACCGAGGAAGCGCACCAGGGCAACCTGCTGCAGGCGCTCAAATCCAGGCCCTTCCTCATTATCTACACCGTTATTGCAACCTTCTACGGCTTTGTGTATGTCCAAAACCGGTTTGCCCTGCCCCTGCAGATGAAGGCGACCTTTGGCATGTCGGGAGCGGCGCTCTATGGCAGCCTTATGACAATAAACGCCGTGCTCGTCATCATTTTTTCGACGCCCGTCATGAGCCTGACGAAGAAATGGAAACCCATCAACGCAGTGGCGCTGGCGGGTATCTTTTATGCCGTGGGTTTTGGTATGATAGGGTTAGCGACAAACGTGTGGTTGGCGTATCTTTCTACAATTCTGTGGAGCTTGGGGGAGATCATCCACGCCACGAACGACGGCGCTTACGTGGCCAACCACACGCCCATTTCGCATCGGGGCAGATTCCACGCCGTTTTGCCGCTTGTGAGTGGCATTGGTGGGGCGATTGGGCCCGCAGTGATGGGAAGTCTGATTGACAGGAAGTCGCTCGCGGCGGTGTGGCCTTTGTCCGGCGCTATAGCAGCCGTGGCCGCAGCGGCGTTCTGGGCTTTGGGCCAGGCGGAGGATAGGGCTGAAAAAAGAAGAGCGCTGCGTGGGCGATATTGGGATTGAACCAATGACTTCTACCGTGTGAAGGTAGCACTCTCCCTCTGAGTTAATCGCCCACGCGGCGCTCTTTACGGAAGCCCATCGTACCAAAGGTGTTTGTGGGCTGTCAAGTGAAGCGCAGTTTGATGTCAGGTTCGAGGTTTTATGCAAATGAATAAATCCGAGCGTTCCTATTTTACGCTGCAGGCAAGTCCAGAAGAGATTCGGATCGAGCTCACAAGAAAGGCTTTTCATCTTCTTATAGCCCTGGCGCCCACGCTGCTTTTCTTCTCCAGAGCATGGACGCTCGCCCTGCTTATCGCAGGGACGGGATTCTACGCCCTTGTCGAGTCTTTGCGGCTACGAGGCGTACGAACTCCCCTCATTTCCTCTATAACGGAAAAAGCGGCGCGAAAACGCGACGATGGCTACTTTGTAAAAGGTCCTGTGACACTCGGGCTGGGCGCCATTCTCGCCATTCTGCTTTTTTCGCTCGAAGCTGCTTCTATCGCCATTTACATTCTTGCCTTTGGCGACGGTTTCTCCAGCTTGGTGGGCAAGACTGTCGGCCATGTAAAACTGCCCTTCACCAAAGGCAAATCTCTGGAAGGCAGCATCACCTGCTTTGTTGCAAGTTTCCTGTCGGCCTATCTCGTTTCCTGGCGACCGGCGCCATCCTTGGCGATTGCCATTTTTTCGACAGTGATCGAAGCTCTCCCCACCAAGGACTGGGACAATATTATATTGCCGCTTTCCGCCGGATTGGTTGCTTCACTCTTTGGAATTTGAAGCCTTTTTGGCTTTGGCTTCAAAACCTCGAATTCACTGCCAGAGGTAGTAGCCGTGAAGTCTGGTGATGTACAGAATCCCCCCGACCATTATCAGCACCACTGCAATGAGTGTAGCGAGCGGCGAAACATCCATGGACAAAAAACTCGTCCCAACCATTACGCTCAAGATGCCGCCCGCAGCAAAGTAATATGCCTTATCTCCGCGAACGGATACTGCACCAAAATAGCACAGCACCGTAACAAGGAACACAAAGCCGACAACTTCGATAAAGAGCTTCTCGTAGCCGATCCTGTACATCAGCGTTGCTTCCCAAATGCCGGTATTGACAGGCATTATCGCAGCCAGCGCAGCGCTTACCCCCAGCGCCGTCAGGATCATGGAAAAGTGCTTTTCGTTTCTCAAGCCTGCCGCATGGAGGCCCGAAATAAAGAGGGTAAGCAGGCCAAACACTTTTGACGCCACGTAAATTTTTGCGTAAACAGAAATTACCGTGTCACTCGCGCCCGTTATTCCTGCCACAAGACTCACAAGCCTCATGGCCTCGAAGGCACACGAAGCCACCCAAAACACGAAAAAATAGACTTCTGGCGAGACCGTTTTTTGAAAAGTGCGGAGCACTGTCGCGCTCAATACGACCGAAAGCAGACAGGTAACGAGCACATTACCAATCGAGAGCACGAGCGAAGAGATTCGAATACCAAAGAACATATACGTCTTATAAATACCGTGCTCGGCCAGGAAAATCGGGACATGCTGCCGCCTAAGGAGCACAAACGAAAGAACTGCAGCCACAATGAGCATTGCAAGGCTGCAAAAAAAGGCAAACCAATAGGTCCGACGTCTTGCTTTCAAAGTCACGCCTTTAGCATATCCTCAATTGTGGTTCAAAAAAAGTGAGTGAGCGCGCCATGTTAGCACGCCGTGTTGATTGTCATGCGGATTTTTACTATAGTGTCCTATCTCGTTGCCCGCATTTCTTGGGATTTTTTGGAGGTTTTTATGGCCGAAAAGATTACTCCCCGCGAAACCGATTATTCGCAGTGGTATATCGACATTGTGCTCAACGCTAAACTTGCGGATTATTCGCCGGTCAAGGGGTGTATGGTCATAAGGCCGCGCGGCTATGCAGTCTGGGAACGCATCCAGGCCGAGTTCGACCGTCGATTCAAAGAAACCGGGCATTCGAACGCCTACTTCCCTATGCTCATCCCGATGAGCTTTCTTCAAAAAGAGGCCGAGCACGTGGAAGGATTTGCGCCTGAGCTCGCCGTGGTGACCTACGGTGGCGGTGAAAAGCTAGAAGAGCCCTTATGCATCCGCCCTACGAGCGAGACCATCATCTGGTCGATGTACAAGCAGTGGATTCAGTCGTGGCGCGACCTGCCGCTTCTCATTAACCAATGGGCGAACGTCGTCCGGTGGGAAAAGCGGACCCGCCTCTTTTTGCGCACTTCCGAATTCCTCTGGCAGGAAGGCCACACCGCGCACGAAACCGAGGCCGAAGCGGTGGAAGAAGCACGCTGCATGCTCGAAGTCTACCGCGATGTGGTTGAGCGTTACCTCTGTGTGCCCGTCATTCCGGGTATCAAGAGTGAAACCGAAAAATTCGCCGGCGCCGTGCGCACCTACACCATTGAAGCCATGATGCAGGACCGCAAAGCCCTGCAGGCAGGTACGAGCCACTTCCTTGGGCAAAACTTTGCCAAAGCCTTCGATGTAAAATACCAGACACGAGACGGTGCGCTCGACTATGTTTGGGCCACAAGCTGGGGCGTGTCCACGCGCCTTGTGGGAGCGGTGATTATGACCCACTCCGACGACAAGGGCCTCGTGTTGCCACCGACGCTTTCTCCAGAAGAAGTCGTCATCGTGCCAATCTACAAAAATGACACAAAAACAGCCGTTCTTAGCTATGCCGACAAGGTCTTGGCCGTTCTCAAAGACGCCGGTATACGCGCGGTGCTGGACAGCGACGACTCGTCCAGCCCCGGCTGGAAGTTTGCAGAATGGGAACTCAAGGGTACGCCCTTGCGGATCGAGCTTGGTCCGCGCGACATGGCGGCGGGCACAGTCATGACAGTGCGGCGCGACACAGGCGAAAAAGCGCCTGTTGCGTTTGATGCAATTGTCCCAACGGTCAAGGAACTCCTGACTACGATTCAGGGCGCTCTTTTTGATAAAGCGAAGAATTTCCGCGACGAGCACACGGTGCATATCGACACGATGCAGGAGATGCTGGAGTTCTTCGGCGCCGAAGGCACTGGTACCGAGGACGCACAAGGCGGCTTTGCGTCCGCCCTTTGGTGTGGCTCTGCTGCCTGCGAGGCCGATCTCAAAGCAAAGACCAAGGCCACGCTGCGCTGCATGCCCTTGAACGATCAGGAGAACATCAACGGACACTGCGCACTTTGCGGTGCTCCGGCCAAGTACCGCGCTATTTTTGCCCGTAATTACTAACCAGGCGCCCGGTATTTCCTTTTTCACGAATTAGCGCGCGACGCTTACTTGGTTTCCACCCTGCTGTTTGGCCTTGTACATGGCAAAATCTGCCTTGTTCAGCAGATACTCAAGGGACAGATCCGGTGTATCCCCATCTGCCGTTGCAACACCGATGCTGGCCGTTACCTTGAGCGACGCATTACGGTACTCAATGGTTAATCCCTCGATACTCTGACGTATATCTTCTGCAACAACCAGCGCATTCTCCGGCGCAATTTCAACTAGGAAGATCCCGAATTCCTCACCGCCGTATCTTCCGATAATATCGGACTTTCGGAGCCGCGAACTCATGACGTGTGCAACTGCGTGCAGGACCTTATCCCCTGCCTGATGCCCGTGCTGGTCGTTGATACGCTTAAAATTATCCAAGTCGATCATTATGTAGGCAATCCTTGTGTGATAGCGGATGCAGCGGGAAACTTCCTTTTCGCCTTCTTCCAAGAAACGTCGACGATTAAAAATGCCGGTCAGTGAATCATAATTTGCATAATGATAAAGCTTTCTCATTATCTTGCGTACTGCGGTCACGTCGTTAAAAAGATAAACCTTCCCCAACCTGCGACCACTCTCAACAAGGTCCGTCGTGTGCACGCTGAAGAACCTGTCCTTGTTGCCCAAACGTACGCCAATGTCGGCGTCCTGTTGATTCAGGTTATGCAGTTCCTTACCCGCCTCAAAATCAGTGATTTTCCTGCCGAGACTGTCCACATTCAACCATGGATAAATCCGTTGTGCGGTCCGGTTGAAATCTGAAATTCGGTCTTTCTTGTCCAGAACGAGAAGCCCCTCTTTGATGTTCGAAAAGATGATGTCTTTTACAAGATCGTCGGATCGCAAAAAGTCGAACCTGTAAATGGCCACACCCTGGCAAATTACAACACCCAAGAACCCAAAGGCCATAAGATCCATGTTGTGAGGAGAAAGCCCCGCCAGGTAGATTGCCTCCAGAAGCATTTCTATGCTGAGCCCAAAAGCCAACCAGAACAACATTGAGTGTATAGTCTTTTTTGTCCTGCGCAGTTGTTGAATAATCATAGCAATTCCAACTAGCATAAGGAGATTAGTATAAACTATGTGCACATAATAGAGAGGCCCTTTGGCAAGTTGGGTAATTGTAATACCGGAGATCTGCAAAATCGAGACGTTCGTGTAGAAAAGGTGGTGATATTCGTTGGTCACATTAAAGAAGGTCGTAAGAACCGGAATCACACCAGCAGCAAGCACAACCGGAAATGAAAGCGATCTGCCGTAACAGAGGCGGTAGGTCAAGAGCAGCCAAAGGAAGGACAGGTAAGGAATACCAAAGTACTGGAGCTTAATCCAGAAGATCGCTTCCTCCAGGGATCTTGAGACAAGCTCGTTGGCGTAGCCCAGGACGTAGACCAATACGGCCAGTATCAATAGGATGTAGAGCGGCGATAAAAAGTTGTTGCGTCGTATAAAAGCAAATACAAGGAGCGCCACCAGTATTGCAGCGGTAAGGTACAGAATAATCTCCAGCCAAACCATGGTCAGAATCCTTTTCCGTAGGAGCGGTCCTGCAAGATTCTAAAGAATCTGCTCTCTGTTTTTTCTCTTTTAACTTTGGACAGTCTCGAAAACTAAATTCAGATTTTTTTGTCAGTTTAGAACAAAGTCCATCCATTGGCTAGATTGAGACTAAAAAACGCTGCGTAAATGGTTGCTTTTTATCAAATAAAACTACTGAATTCAGGGAATAATCAAAAATTCGAAACAATGTTTCAAAAATTGAAAAACCACAGCCTTTTCAAGCCGTGGTTATGCCGAGGGGTTGTTCCGACACGAGCTAGGCTCCCTTAATTCGAGCCTGTTTGAAACTCGTTTCCGAAACTTCAATTGTTGTCATTTTTTGTCATCGTCAGGAGCCTGATCTGGAGCAGGCCAGGGATTTTTTGGAATCTTCTTACCATCAAGTGGGCCTTGCTGGAACCAGAACCTTCCGCCTTGGATTCGTCTTTGGGTAAGGACCCTGACCAAATCGTTGTAGCGATCCTCACCAAGGAGTTTCTTAATCTCGATCTGGCGCTGAATTTGGATCATTTTGATGGTCTTTTCGAATTCGGCGATACGGTCCAGCTCGGCGGAAATAGCGCCCATGTCTGGATTGTCGTCCAACATCAGTCTTGAGATTTTTGCCTGGCTTATGCGAATTTCCGCGCGCGCCTTGGCGATCTCGTTTTGATCTTTGGAAAGAATATCCCGAACGGCTTTTTGTTCTTCCACAGTTAATTTCAGCGGTTTTTGAAAGGCATAGCCATACACAAACTGCCCAGGCCCGATCTTCTGGTCATAGGCCCTGACCTGCGCCGACACGGTAAGGCCAGGAATGAGCAAGAGCGCAGCGATCAGAATCAACGCGGCAAAGACTGGTGCTTTTCTTTTTTCCATCACAATCTCCATATCTAACCTCCCTAGGTTTTGCCAGTTCTGTTCTTGAACACTAGTTTTCTTGAACAAGAGAGGAAACAACGTTTTTGCCCGTTGGCTACACATTGTTATTTTCGGCGTTTTTTGTTGGCGTCCTTTTTTGTTCACGTGTGATTTCTTCACAGGATCTGTTCGAGAGAGGAATATTTGATGATTCTATCGTCCCTGAAGCTTGTCTCGAGCTCGCTGGCGTACACGACGAAGCCTGACCTGAATGGTACCCCAAGCCGGCGCAGCAACGAAAAGGCCTTAAAGAAGTCGGCAGTAAATGTCCGTGCAGCCTTAATCTGGATCGGAACGAGATTCTGACCGTTATCGACAAGAAGATCGACTTTGAGCCCATTGTTGTCGCGGAAAAAATACAAATTGCTGTCTTCGCCTTTATTCATCCTGGCTTTCATCGCCTCTGCCACAACGAGATTCTCAAAAAGCCCGCCGAGCAGCGGATGACTTGCCACCTGGCCGTGCTCCCGTATGCCGAGCAGGTAGGCCGCGAATCCTGGCTCCGTAAAATAGACCCTCGACGACTTGACGAGGCGTTTGCCAAAATTCTTATAGTAAGGACGCAGGCGAAAGACGACAAAGGACGCTTCCAGGATGCTGAGCCATTTGCTCAACGTCGTCGAACTGACACCCGTCGCTCCCGACAGATCAGACAAATTGATAAGCTGTCCGACCCGTCCCGCAAGGAGTTTCAAGAACACCTCAAATGCCGACGCATTGCGATGGGAAATAAGCTGTCGCACATCGCGTTCCACATATGTCTGGTAGTAGTTTCGATAAAAACTCGTGGGATTTAAGATTGGATCGCTAGATTCCCGGCATGAAACCGCGGTACAGATACTTGTCCCTATCGAGTATCACACCAGCGCGGTTTAGTTCGGAACAAGAAAGAGGGAGAATTTGCAGGAGCGCGGTTCGCCCTGCAAGCGTTTGGCTTACCTTGGCACGCAGATCGAGTTGTTCGCTCCCTGTAAGAATATACAGACCGTTTTCGTTCCGATGCTCATCCACATCTACCTGCATGTAGCTTAGTACTTCGGGCGCCCGTTGAATTTCGTCGATAATGACCGGCGGAGAATAGTGTTCGAAAAAGGAGCGAGGATCGTGAAAGGCCATTTCACGCGACTCAGGCAACTCAAGATTGACATAATGATACGTCGGGAACTCATGCCTTGCGAGGGTCGTTTTACCTGCCTGTCGAGGTCCAGTCAGCGTCACAACAGGGTACTCGCGCGCATTTTGCGCTAATGTTTGGGCCACAGCCCGGTCGATATAGTCCATATTCTCTTCTCTTAAAATATATTACACCGCTCTTATACATTTTTCAAATTAAACTTTGCTTTTGTATAAACATATAAACAGACGCTCGCCCAGTGGACGGAGCACGGACGCCGTGTCAATGTTGTGACCTATCCCGTCAATTCCACAAAATCTAGTTATCCCGTCCAGTCTTCATCCTTTTCATCCCGTCGGAGGCTTTCTTGCCGCGGAGGAAAAGGCAGGCTAGTATAGGGGCAATGGAATCGGAAGAGCTACTGCTTTTTGCGGCGGACGCAGCAAGAATGATGCTGGAAAACGGCGGCGAGACATACAGGGCCGAGGAGATCGCCATGAGCATCATCGCAAGCCAAGGCGGCATGGAGCCAGAGTGCTTTGCGACGAACACTGGCCTCATGCTCTCATTCGCCGGCGAAGATGGCAAAGTGCACTCTGTGGTGCGCAGAATCAAACACCGACAGATGAACCTGGAAAAAGTGTCGCGACTTGCCACAATGGCACGGGCCTTGGCCACCGATGCGATGAGTTTTGACGAAGCTTCCAGCGAAATGGACGCAATAGAGCGCATGAGCGAGCGTACTTTGGCAGCAAAAGTTGGAGCAGGAGCCCTGGGTGCGGCCTTCTTTACCCTGCTTTTCGGCGGCAGGCCCCTGGACACAGGCGCCGCCGTCGCCATCGGCGCCATCCTCGAGCTCGCGCTGGCCGCCTTCCAGCGCTGGCGCCTGCCGGACTTCCTTGCGAGCCTCGCCGGCGGCGCCCTTGCGACGCTCGCTTCGCTCGCGGTCCACTATTGCGGCCTCGCTATCAACACCGATGTCACGGTCATCGGTGTGATTATGCTGATGGTGCCCGGTGTTGCGATAACCAACGCTATCAGGGACATTATTGCAGGCGACCTTCTTGCTGGCCTTGCCCGCGGCACGGACGCATTTCTTACCGCCGCCGCAATATCGTCCGGCGCAGGCGGCGTCATGGCCCTGTGGCGCTTTTTGCTGCCGGGAGTAGCTCGATGAATGCCGCCTTGCTCGCAGTTTTCGCTATCCTCAAGGGCCCTCTCTATGCCGCCGCCGGAACCCTGGCCATCTCGGTGCTTTTTGGTTTACGCAGCGCCGATGCGCTCCTCGCTTCCTGTGGCGCTGCCCTTGGATGGACTGTTCGACAAGCCATCCCGTCTGGCGCTTCAATAGCATTTTCTTCCTTTGCCGCAGCCGTCGCCACGGGCCTCTACAGCGAACTCGTTGCGCGTTTCCGGCATCGCCCGGCCACGGTGTACATGGTTTCGAGCATCGTCCCACTCGTCCCCGGCGGCGGAATGTATTACACTATGCTCGCTTCGGTGGAAGGCAATACAAGCCAGTCCCTCGAAATCGGCATGACAGCCCTTATGACCGCCTTTGCCGTAGCCACTGGCCTTGCTGTGGCCAACACTGTCGACAAGCTCGTTTTACGACCTTTGTTCGAAGGTATCGGCCGCTGTTCGCCAGGGGCAACCATAGGAGGCTCTGCACGCCGTTCCTCTAATGCTGATAATGTTGACGACGACAAGCATAATCATGCTTAATTATTTATAATAGAAAGGATTAATTTATGTCATTTACCCTTATTGAACAACGAAACGTCCCGGAAATCGATTCCATTGTGCGCCTTTATAAGCACGACGGCACAGGAGCGCGCCTGCTCTCCATCATCAACAAGGACGAAAACAAGTCCTTCGGCATCAGCTTCCGCACGCCCCCTACAAGCTCGAACGGCGTCGCCCACATCATGGAGCACTCCACGCTTTGCGGTTCGCGCAAATATCCCGTCAAGGAGCCCTTTGTCGAACTCATGAAAAGCTCCCTCAACACCTTTTTGAACGCCCTCACCTTCCCCGATAAAACCGTTTACCCCGTTGCATCGACCAACCTCAAGGACTTCTACAACCTCATCGACGTGTACCTCGACGCGGTGTTTTATCCGACCTTGAGCGAAGACATCTTCAGACAGGAAGGCTGGCATTACGAAGTCGAGCCCGATGGCTCGCTTTCGCGCAAAGGCGTCGTCTACAACGAAATGAAGGGCGCGTATTCCGATCCGGACGAGATGCACGCCGACTGGTGCCGCCGCTCGCTTTTCCCGGACACCACCTATGGTTTCGATTCAGGTGGCGACCCTGAGGTTATCCCGCAGCTCGACTACGATACTTTTGTAGCCTTCCACAAGAAATACTATCACCCATCCAATTCGTTTATTTTCTTCTATGGCGACGACGATCCGGACACAAGGCTCAGCATGATGGACGCCTGGCTTGCGCCATTCTCGCGCGCCGATGTCGATTCCATGCCAGGCCTCCAGGCGCCCTTTACCGCGCCGATCTCCATGGACAAGGCCTGCGATGGCAACGACGACAAGGGTTTTGTCGCGGTCAACTGGGGACTCGCGGAGCACGGCGACCTCGAGTATTCCATTGCGCTCACCATTTTGACCTATATTTTGGTCGGGACTCCCGCCTCGCCCCTGCGCAAGGCGCTCATCGACTCAGGCTATGGCGAGGATCTTGCCGGTTTTGGCTACGAGGAGAGCATGCGCCAGACAGCCTGGTCCATCGGGCTCAAAGGGGTGGCGCCTGAGAACATGGACAAGGTCGAGTCGCTCATTCTGGATACGCTCACGCAGCTTGCAAAGGACGGCATCGATCCGGACACGATAGAAGCGTCCATCAACACCGTGGAGTTCGCGCTGCGCGAAAAAAACACCGGCAACTTCCCACGCGGGCTCGCCGTCATGTTCGAGGCTTTGGGCGAGTGGCTTTACGACAAAAACCCTATCGATGCGCTCGAGTTTGAGGCGCCCATTCGGAACCTGCGCGCAACACTCGCCAAGGGTGAGCGCTTTTTTGAGTCGATGATCGATTCGCTTTTCTTGAAAAATCAATTCCGCAGCACGGTGAGGCTCCTGCCCTCTGCTGACGAGGGAAGACGCCGCGAAGCAAAGGAAAAGGCCGAGCTTGCGGCAATCCGGGCGCAGCTTTCCGATGCCGAGATCGAGGCCCTCAAGGCCCAGGTCGAAGCGCTCAATCGGCGCCAGGAAACGCCTGACTCCCCTGAGGCGCTTGCCACGATCCCTTCGCTCGACCTTGCGGACATCCCGAAGGAGGTGCCAAAGCTCCCTAGTGAGGCCTTTTCGATTCCGACCGGTGCCGGGCAGGCCAGCGAGAAATCAGCGGTCTGTATGGGACTTTTCCACGACCTTCCGACGAGTTCAATTCTCTATTTTGACATCGCGTTCCCGTTTACGTCGATCGAGCCGAGGCTTCTGCCATACGTGAGCATCCTTGGCCGGGCGATCTTGGAGACAGGCACGGATAAGTTTGACTATATCACTATAATGCAAGAAATTGGCAAACATACCGGCGGCATCGGGGCGTCGGTGCACACGGGTACCGTCTGGGACTCAAAAAAGGCGTCGGCTTCGTTTATCGTCCGGTCCAAGGCGATGGCCGAGAAAACCGAAAAGCTGTTTGAGATCCTTACGGAGGTCCTGCTCCACGCCAAACTGGACAACAAGGATCGCTTGCGCCAGATTGTCCTGGAAGAAAAGGCTCAGGCCGAGGCTTCCGCCATCCCTGAGGGGCACAGGCTCGTGATAACGCGGATGCGCTCCCATTTTTCGGAAGCAGACGCAATGGCGGAGCGCCTGCGCGGTTGCGAGCAGCTTTTTTTCCTTCGCGGGCTTGCCGAGCGCATCGACACCGATTGGTCTGGCGTGCTCGCCGATCTTGAAGCGGTACGCAACGCAGTCCTCAACTATTCTAATGCGATTTACAACGTCACGCTGGACAGAGCCAATTTCGAAGCCGTAAGGCCACAGCTTGAGGGGTTTGTGCAGGGGCTTGTGCAAGCCCAAACTCAAGTTACAGGCCGCGCACAAGTTACAGGCCGCGTTCAAGCCCAAGGCCAAGCACCGAACTCCGCCGCGCCCGACGCTAATGCCGTCATCGCACCAAGCGCCGTGCCCGAAGTGCTCCTCGCGCCCACGCAGGTCAACTTCGTAGGCCGCGCATACCCCATCGGCCTGGCCGGCGCGCCAGCCAACGGCGCCTTCCGTGTCGTCAAAAAGTACCTGGACACTGTTTATCTTTGGGAAAAAATCCGGGTTCAGGGCGGCGCCTACGGCTGCCCCTCAGTCTACGACCTCAATACCGGCGTCTTTGCCTTCGCTTCCTACCGCGACCCCAACCTGGGCCGCACCCTCGAGGTCTATGACGCAGCCTCGGACTTTCTGGAAATGGTGGAAATCTCTGAAGACGAGCTGCGCAAGTGCATTATCGGAACTATTGGCGATGTCGATATCTACATGTTGCCCGACGCAAAGGGCTTTGCATCGCTTGTCAATTATCTTGTCCACTATACCGATGAAAAGCGGCAAGAACACCGCGACGAGCTCTTGGCGGCCTCAAAGTCCGATTTCCGTTCCCTTGCCCGCGCTCTTCGTGTCGCCAGGGACAGCGCAGTCACCACGTTGCTCACTTCACAGACTGGCGCCCAAACGCTCCCTGCAGCCTTGCACGAACATGCTCAGGAGATTCAGCTTCTCTAGCTTGCATGCGCAGGTACATCCTGTACCTGCGCTGTTTGCGCCTGTGTCGTCTGCACCAGCATCTCTCGTAGGATCGCTTCTAATTCCTCCTTACTGAGGATTATCGGCACCGGATAGGACATCTGGTACACCTCCGCAAGCGCGGCACCCGCAATTTTCGGTATATCGGCCTCCCGAAGGAACTTTGCCTTCTCCGGAATCTCGAGGTCGTACAGCAAATGCCGCACCGCCTCGACAAATTTCCGTGCGTTGCCGGGATCGTCGTCCTCAGGCAACTCCACAAAGAGCCCAGACGTCGCTGCAAGCTCCGCAAGCCTATCCGGACAAATATCGAGATAGAGATCCAAGAAGTATGGCAGGACGATCGCATTGGCAAGCCCGTGCGGCACGCGGTAGAACTCGCCAAACCGGTGTGCCACCGCGTGGATGTAGCCCACAAATCCCCGGCTGAGGGCTCTTCCTGCCAAGTGTGAGGCCCGCAAAAGCGCTTCTCTGCTGGCAAGGTCCGAGCCATCCACACAAGCCTTTGGCAAATTAGCAAAAATGAGCCTGATCGCCTCGGACGCCTGCACGTCCGAATCTGAATGGTGCAAGGTGTTGGTGTACGCCTCGATGGCGTGCACAAAAGCGTCCATCGCCGTTATCGCCGTGACGCCAGGAGAAAGTCCTACCGTCAGGGCTGGGTCCAGAATCGCAGTGTCTGCAGGCAGTCTCGTGTCTATGACCATGTCGAATTTGCGCGTTTTTTCGTTTCGGACCACCGAGATGACAGTTGCCTCAGAACCCGTGCCCGCGTTTGTCGGAAGGCAAATGAGTGGAGCCCCTTCGTTCCTGAATTTTCCAATGCCTGCAAACGACGCAAGCGGCCTGCCATGGGTTCTGCCCATCCTGATCAGCTTGGCCCCATCCATGACCGAACCGCCGCCAACAGCAAGCACGGCATCGCAGCCTGCGCTGCGCATTGCAGCCACACCATTTTCGCACTGTTCAAACGAAACATCTGGAAGTATTCGATCGAAAATTTCAAAGGGAATATCGGCTTGAAGAAGAATGTCTTTTAGTTTGGCGATGGTTTCTGTCCTGGACAAGGTGAGGCTGGTAACAATGAGGGGCTTTTGAGCTTTATGCACTTTTAGTTCAGAGGGTACCAACTTTATGCTGCCAGCGCCGGTCAATAAGGTGGGGGTTTTTTGCGCCTTCCTTGTCAGAATTTTGGCTCTTGTCCTTAACCAATACTTCTTTAGTCCGTGTTTTTTCCTCTTGGTATCGCTCATTTGCTCAAGGTGCCTCCCTTTTTTTTCTTCCTCGCCCCCCAACATGGCTCACAAGCGCCACCCCATGAGGCCCAAAACAAAGAGCGACTCCCCAAACAGCATGCAGGGTGGCACGAAATAATAATTATACAGCATCCTGAACCGCGGCGCAAAGGGCGGGGCAAAAGAGGAATACTTTAACCAAATATGAGGCGGCTTCCGCCGCAGTCCAGCGTAATGCCGCTGTGCAACGGGCGCGCTGTGCAACGGGCGCAAACGGCCTAACATCCGGCCGAAAAGGCCCAATCTGCCCAACAGACCCCTACAGTATATGGTCCAGAAAGTCCTTGGTTCTTTGTTCGCGCGGCGAAGTAAAGAACGTCTCCGGCGGTGCTTCTTCGACGATCTGTCCTGCGTCCATAAAGATGATTCTGTCCGCAGCCGCACGTGCAAAGCCCATTTCGTGAGACACAACGAGCATAGTCATTCCCTCGTTTGCGAGGTCCGTCATTACATCCAGAACTTCCTTGATCATCTCTGGGTCGAGCGCGCTCGTCGGCTCATCAAAGAGCATCACCTTGGGGCTCATCGCGAGCGCCCTTGCGATGGCGACACGTTGTTGCTGGCCACCGGAAAGCTGCTCCGGCCATGCGCCGACCTTGTCACTCAAGCCAACTTTGGCCAGAAGTTCTTTGGCCTTGGCCTGGGCTTCTTCCTTGGGTATTTTGAGCACTTCCATCGGTGCCAACGTTATGTTGTCCAAAACGGAGAGATGCGGAAAAAGATTGAAACTCTGAAACACCATGCCCACTTTTTCCCGAATAAGCCTGATATCTGCCTTGGGGTCCGTTACACTTTGCCCCTCAATCAAAATCGTTCCTGAATCGAGCTGTTCAAGCCTGTTGACGCAGCGCAACAAGGTGCTTTTGCCGGAGCCGGACGGCCCAATGATGAGCACGACCTCACCTACTGCCACATCGAGACTGACGCCCCGCAAGGCACGCACAGAACCAAAGTTTTTGACAGCATTTTTTATTTCAATTATGGGAGCCATAATGCCTCAGCTTTTCTTCCATGATCGCGACAAGCCGCGAGAAGAACAATGTCATAACCAGATAAATGAGGGCCACTACCGTATAGCTCTCAAAGTAACGGAACGATGTGGACGCGTATTCTCGCCCCCGACGCAACAAGTCGGATACAGCCAGAATAGAAACCAGCGAAGAATCCTTGAGAAGCGCTATGAATTCGTTCCCGATAGGTGGAAGAATGATTCGGATGGTCTGCGGAATAATGATTCTGCGCATCGCGGTAGACCTGCTCATTCCAAGTGCCAACGCCGCTTCCATTTGCCCCTTGGGCACTGCCTGAATGCCTGCGCGGAAAATCTCCGCCATATAGGCGCCATAGCAGATCGACATTGCCAGCACTGCGGCAGAAGGCCCTTTTAGTTTCAGAAGCGGACCCAGCGCGTAATAGATATAGAACAGCTGTACCAAGAGTGGAATACCGCGGATCACCTCAACATAGATGGTGGCGATGCGGTTGACCGCCTTCTTGGCCGATACTCGTCCCAGGCCCGCAAACAGCCCGATGATGAGCGCAAACACTATGGAAACCAGCGTCACTCCGAAGGTTGCGGCAAGTCCGTCGGGGACAAACGACAAAATCTTGAGGTAAGGGTCGGGCTCGATAATGGGCAGAATAACAAGCAGCGCGATTGCGCCAAAAAACGACAAGTTCCAGGCAGAAAGAGCACCCTGCTCCTTTTTTGTCGGAATCAGGGTGCCATCCGTTACATTTATAGTTGCACGCTCAGCATCTTTTTCCTGTTGTTCCTGTTGTTCTTGCTGAGCGGTGGATTCCTTCTTTGCCATGCTGCTATTTTAGCCACTTTGCCACGAGCTCGTCCAGTTTCCCGGAAGACTTCACCTTGGCGAGCCCATCGTTGAGCAGTTTGAGGGTCGCAGTATCGCCCTTCTTTACCGCAAAGCCGAGGTACTCGTCGGTAAATGGCTGCCCTACTATCATGAGAGCTTCTTTGTAGGTCGCGTTCTGAAGCGCAAAATTGGCGGCAATCGGCGAATCTGCAACGACACCATCGATGTTGCCATTCACAAGGTCCTGGAAAGCAAGCCCGACCTCGTCGTAGGTCTTGAGGTTGACGCCGCTCACCTTGCCAATTTCGATCGCGCCCGTGGTTCCAATCTGAGCTCCAACATTCTTGCCCACCATGTCGGCAAGCGTGGTTACGCCCGTAATATCTTTGCGCACGACCAAAACCTGGCCAGCGTTTACATAGGGCTCGGAAAAGTCCATGGTCTGTTTGCGTTCGTCGGTAATCGTCACTGAGGAGGCCACCACCTGATAATCCCCCGCTGCAAGCCCTGCAAAGATACCATCCCAAGCGGTATTCTTTATTTCGACCTGAAAGTTGCCGGCCTTGGCCACTTCGTTGATCAGGTCGATATCAAAACCCACGATGTTCTTGTTTTCGTCCACATATTCCATGGGCGGCCAGGTAGCATCAGTCGCCACAACAACTTTTTTCGGTTTTGATGCACAGGAAGTTACTGCTGTAACTACTCCAAAAGCTGCCACAACCGCTAGGAAAACGCTCAAAACAGAACGTGCCTTTTTCATAACTCTTGCTCCTTTCGGACTTTGCATTCTATCCGGATTGCAGCGTAAAATAAGCCTTTCTGCCCTGCAATGTCAAGTTCGAGGCGGAGGTTTGTGCTAAAAAATACAATACTTAGTCATATTTATGCACAAGTTTTATGTATGGCTGGCCAGTTGGTCGTGTTCGTCGATGTCGTGTGCATCCCACGGATACACGATCCAAGCATCCCCCAAGGTTTCGCCCACAAAGTAGTGCTTAACCTCTGACGGAAGCGTACCCTTTTTGGGTTTGTCCTTGTTATTGAGCACCGCAATGGCGATTTCTTCCGGGTGATGCCGCATGAGCTCGCGCACGCAATACTCCAGTGTGGTCCGCGTGTCGTCCACCTCGTCCACAAGGAGAATCTTCTTGTCCGAAAGCTTCTTTTCGGCCTCTTCGATCCATTGAACCTTGCGCGGAGACTCTGTCGGCTTGTCGTTGATGTCGTAGTACGCGACGCCAACGGCCAAAATCGGCTTTCCAAGATAGGTTCGCATTATTCTGGCCGGAATGAAACCACCGGTACCGATGGCCACGATGACATCCGGGTCAAAGCCGCTCGCCTCAACCTGTTCCGCTATTCGTTGGGCAGATTTATGAATCTGCTGATAGGTAAAGTAGCGCTTTTCCATATTCGGATTGTATACAGACTGTCAATTCGTAGCAAGAACTGGTCAGACTGCCAGGCTTGTCAACCTATGAACAAGAATAGATTTTTATCGATTATACCTTGACATTTCGCCGTGCTTTTGATAATGATTATCAATATCAATTGTAAGAGATAAGGTCGGCTATTTCCCCGGCCAGGGGATATCTAGTAGGGAATATCCATTGAGAGCATGGTTGGGTGCGGAGTCGAAATAATGAACAGTACAAAAACGGAATACGAAGTGTTCAATCAGTACTTGCGCGAGCGCGGACTCAAGATGACGACTCCCAGAGAAAAAGTGCTCCAGGCTTTTTTGGAGCATGAAGGCCATTTGTCTACCGACGATGTCTTGGCAGCTTCAAGGAAACTTGACCCTTCTATCGGTCAGGCCACAGTTTTTAGAACAATGAAGCTGCTCGAAGATGCCGGACTTGCGCGCGATGCAAGCCAGGACAATGGACCAAAGAAATACGAGCATGCATTTAAGCACGCTCATCATGATCACCTCTTGTGTACAAAGTGTGGGCGCGTCGTGGAGTTTTACGATCCACAAATCGAAAAGGCGCAAAAGCGTGTTTTTGCGAAATTCGGATTTACGGAAACTGGTCACTGGATGGAACTTCATGGACTCTGTCCAGAATGCGTACGGCAAAGTGCCGATGAACGCCAAAGTGCCAGTGATCAGAAGAAATAATCTATCGACAAGATCGAGGTTTCTATGCGCTTATCTGACTTGGACGAAGGGACACAGTTCGTGGTTTTGCGGGTGCTTATTGGTGGCGAAGTTGGCAGGCGCCTTGCAGACATGGGTTTTACAGATGGAGCGCAAGGTACTTTGGTTCGCGGTACCTTTTTGCATGACCCTCTGCAGATCCGGATACGAGACTACGACGTGATGATTCGGCGTAGCGAGGCGCACCTTATAGAGGTGAAACCGATTTTGCAGGAAAGCGCAACTGAAAAAGTACTTAGAGAAGCACAAGGAAATATATATGATACGCAGAGGACCCGGAGAACGAGGACAAAGCGGAGAAGCGGCACACGAGGAGCCTGGCAAAAGGCATTTGCATGTCGCTTTGGCGGGAAATCCTAATGCTGGCAAGACAAGCCTTTTCAATGCGCTGACAGGCGCTCATCACAAGGTTGGGAATTACCCTGGCGTCACTGTAGAAAAGCGCGAAGGTACCAGGGAATACGGAAACCTTGTTTTGCATATCGTGGACCTGCCGGGAACCTACAGCCTGACGGCGTATTCCCTGGATGATGTTGTGGCTCGAGATTTTGTGTTGGAAGAAAAACCCGATCTTATCGTGGATGTATTGGACTCCACGAACCTCGAGCGCAACCTTAACCTATGCCTGCAATTTCAGGAGCTGGGAGTACCGCTTGTCGGTGCGCTCAACATGTCGGACGAAGCGGAAGCCAAGGGCCTTCACATCGATGCAGACAAATTGTCCAAGACGCTTGGCATCCCCCTCGTAAAGACCGTTGGGACCGATGGCAAGGGCATAGATGCATTGCTGTCCACCATAGAGAGAGCCAGCCGAAACGGAACTTCCGGTAAAATGCCGAGCTATGGTCCAGAAATCGAAAAATGTCTTGCGGGTCTGGAAAAGATGTTGCTTGAGGACCCCGAATTCAGCAAACGCTATCCGCCGCGCTGGCTAGCAATCAAACTGCTGGAAAACGACCAGAACGCCATACAAAAACTCGGGGCTACTCCAAGAGGCGAACAGATTCGAGATCAGGCAGAAGCTTACCGCCTTTGGATCAAGAAACACTTCGGCAAAGACTCGGAAATCGTGATAACCGAGCAGCGATACGGTTATATCCACGGTGCACTTGCCGAAGCAGTTCGTAAAACTCCAGTAGAAAAAATCTCTCCAACCGAGAAAATCGACCGCGTTCTGATGAACAAGTTCTTGGGCCTGCCAATGTTCCTCCTGATTATATGGGGAATATTCAAACTGACCTTTACGATTGGCGCGTATCCTGTAGCGTGGCTGGAAAGCGCCGAAGGTGCACTGATCGGATATTTGGGACAGGTCATTCCTCCCGGACTTCTGCGTTCTTTTGTGGTCAATGGCATTGTAGGCGGAGTTGGCGGTGTGCTGTCATTTGTACCACTTATCGTTTTGCTTTTCTTGTGCATCTCCATTATGGAAGACACAGGCTACATGTCGCGCGCGGCATTTCTGACTGATCGAATTCTGCATAGTTTCGGCCTGCATGGCCAGTCCTTTATGCCCATGATACTTGGCTTTGGCTGTTCGGTGCCGGCAATTATGTCCACCAGAACACTTAAAAGTCCCAAGGATCGAATTGCGACGATTCTTGCCGTGCCTTTTATGAGCTGCGGTGCAAAGCTGCCAGTTTATGTGTTGCTTGCAGGAGCATTTTTCCCCAGGAACGCTGCCAACGTAGTTATGGCGATTTATCTGGGCGGTGTTGTGCTTTCTTTCCTTTCCACGGTTTTTTTGAGAAAGACAGTGCTCCGGGGCAAAACAACACCTTTTGTCATGGAGCTTCCTCCGTACCGCCTACCTACCGTGCAGGGTATTTTCTGGCATGTATGGGAAAAGACCTGGCAATACGTAAAAAAAGCGGGCACAGTTATTCTCGCTGCATCTATCATTATTTGGGCGCTCACAACCTTCCCATTGCCCAAGGGAGGACCCTACACCGACGAATACAAGCTAGAATACAGCGTTGCAGGACGAATCGGCAAATTCATTGAGCCAGCCATAAGGCCCTTGGGATTTAACTGGAAAATTGGGGTAGCACTTATACCTGGCTTTACGGCCAAAGAGCTGATTGTCTCCACGTTGGGGATTTTGTACGGGAATGGTGGACAGCCGCAAAGTACAGAAGTGCAAAGTTCGAATACTGGACAGGCAACGACCGCAGCACGAGATACTACGGCAAGCCTGACTGCGGCGCTCAACGCCGACCCGACGATGTCGCCGCTTGTTGCGCTTTCGCTTATGGTCTTTGTCCTTGTCATGCCCCCGTGCCTTGCGAGCATTGCAACTATAAAAAGCGAGGCGGGCTCCAAGTGGGCACTCTTCGAAATAGGCTATGCACTCGGCCTTGCCTGGATTATGGCCTTCTTGATAAGGGTAATAGGCGGTTTAGTTTAGTTTAGTTTAGTTTGGCAGTCGTCTTAGGCTCTTGCTGACATTGCGGGCAGATGCCCGTCGTATACAGCGTATGTGTATGAATGAGGACACCTGTTTCCCTTTCTACCTCGCCGAGCATAGGTGCAATGGTGCATGAGCCCATATCGATAAACTTATGGCAGACTTCGCAGTGAAACCAATGTCGATGAACAGCGTTGTGCGAAACATAGTACCGTTCGGTTCCATGTGCCGAACAGTAGAGCACAAAAGAATCCGCAAGTCCGTGCTCTTCTAAGAAGTGAAGCGATCGATACACCGTAGCGGTGTCGCAGAATGAGGCAACGCCAGCGGCCAAGTCTGCCGCTGTCATTGGCTTATTTTCTTTCTCAAGGACTTCCAATATCTTACTTCTTGCTTTTGTCATAATTCAATTCCGTAGTCTTTTCAATTCTGTAGCCTTCCGGCTGCCTTATGCCTGCCTTATGCTTTTCGCCGTATCCGCACCGACGAAATTGCTATAAAAACGATGCCTGCTACCAAAACAATTGTTCCACCGGAAGGTAGATCGAGCTGCCAGCTCAAGGCAAGTCCGATAAACGAAAAAATGAAAGAAAAGATTGATGAAAGCAACATCATCCCGCGCAAGTTCTTTGAAAAATAACTTGCGACACCGGTAGGCAAGGTCAACATGGCAATGACCATGACAATTCCGACAAAAGTCTGCAAGAGCACCACGGACACGGCCGTAACACCCAGGGTTACCAGAAAAACCCAATCGGTCTTGACACCGCGTGTTCGGGCGAACTCTTCGTCAAAGGCGCTCGCCTCGATCTGTGGGTAGTAGCGCCATGCCAAGATGACCACGATGATGTCGAGAATTGCCAAGAGATAAATATCGGTGGAGGTAACAAGGAGAATATTGCCAAAAAGGTAACTCATAGGGTCGGCGTAGCTCGGCGTTTTGGCGATAAAAAGTATACCTAAGCTCATGCCTATGGCCCAAATCGCGTTGATCACCGTGTCCTCGCGCTGTTTTGCTTTGAGAGAAACAAGGCCGATCAGGGCGGCTGCCAGAAGTGCGAAGATCAGCGCACCGACTATAGGAGGCATTCCTGGTATGATCTTATTTGCATCCAGGAAAAGCGCGAGCCCAATGCCTCCCAAAACTGCGTGAGAGATTGATCCTGCCAAACCTGCAATGCGCTTTACCGTAACTACTGAGCCCAAGACCCCAAAAAGCAGGCTGGACAGCAACCCTGCAATCAAAGCATTTCTCACAAAAGGCATCGAGGGGTCAACGAGTGCAGCAAAAAAATTCATCGCGTGCCTCCTTGTCGGCTGCCAGGCGCAGCGTTGCTCGGCACTTCGTCACCAAGGTCGGTGTCGTGCAAAACACGAACCACTGGGCCCTCGCCGGAAGCGGATGCGATGCGCTCGTCTGGTGAAGCGGCGTGACGCAAGATGCGGTGCTCGCAACCCCGCCGCTCGCCAACACAGAGTACGACGTCGCTCAACGCCGAGACAAAATCTGTATCGTGCGTTGCCATGATAATCGTTGTTCCGCCCTTGAGTTTTCCGAGTACATCGAAAAGCAATTCTTCGCTTTCTCTGTCCATATTGGCAGTAGGTTCGTCCAAGATAAGTATCTTTGGGTCGCCTGCAAGTGCCCTTGCAACAAGAACCCGCCGTCGCTGGCCACCAGACAGAGCCCGGTATGGCCTGTCTATCAGATCAGCCACGCCAACCTTCTCCAGTGCAGACTGAATCGAAGAACGCGGTGCGTGGAGACTCGCCCTGGAACTACTCTGCAACATTCCCATACGCACCACTTCGGCCACAGATATGGGGAAAGATGGATCATAATTCATGTACTGCGGTACATAGCCAATTTCCGACGCCGCTACCTGAGGCGAGCGGCCGAAAACCTCAATTGTCCCATAGTCTGGCTTTGCAAGCCCCATTATGAGCCGGAGAATTGTGGTCTTCCCTGCACCGTTTGGCCCGATGAGCGTTATGAATTCTCCTGCGTGCACGTGAAACGACGCGTGCTCCAAAACGACGACCTCGCGATGTGCGAAACCGACATCTTCAAAACTGATGGCCACATTATGGCTCATTTTGCCTCCGATAGTGCAATGGCATTTCCTATAACTTCAATGTTATTGAGCCAATCAGGTGCAAGAGGATCAATTTCCACAACTTTGCCGCCGATAGCTGAAGCCACTGCGTTGGCCGCAGTCTTGGAAAACTGTTTCTGAACGAACACGACTCTTACCTTGTCTTTTTGCGCTTGCTTGATAAGCCCCGCCAAATCCTTTTGGGTGGGCTCTTTGCCGCCAAGTTCCACCGCTTTTTGTGCAATGCCAAAAGTGTCCAAAAAATAGCCAAACGACGGGTGGTAGACATAGACGGTCGAGCCTTTGTAAGGAGCCAATTTCTTGCTCAAGCGCGCAAAAACCGAGTCGATATCCGCGATATATCGAGTGTAATTGTCCCTAAAGTAGGCTGCGTTGGACGGAAATGCCTTAGCCAGCGTCTGATAGATCACCGTGATTTCCTGTTTGGAGGCTTCGTACCCCAGCCAGGTATGGGGATCCCATCCGCTGTCTCCGTCTGGATCCGCATCGAGCTTGCGCAACTTGACGTCTTTTGCGGTATCGACGAGGACCATTTTGGGATACAGCGACTTCACCTTTGGAACGAGCGGAATTTCAAACTCGACGCCGATGGTAAACCAGAGCTGCGCCTTGCTTAAGTCCGCCATTTGACGCGGCGTCGCCTCGTAGCTGTGTGGCGAAGCGCCAGGGCCGACAAGGGTCAGAACGCTCACCCTGTCGCCAGCGATGCGCTGCACGAACTCGGCTTGGGGCAGGATACTCACCGCGACAAGTGGCTTGGCGCCGGTCGATGCCGCCTGTGCTACTTTGACACCCTTGACGCCTTGGATCGCTGTACTTTGCGCCTCCGCCCCTCCGGGCGCAAACATTACCACAAGCGCCAGCATTATAAAGGACGCTATACGATTCAATTTAACACGGTTCAATGTCACACAATCCCCCTTGCGAACTATGCAAAAAATGCGAATGATTCGCAAATTGTTACTGGCGACCTTGAAGATACAGCTATTTCGTCAGAATTGCAAGTGATTTGCATTTCCTAACGAAAATGATTCGCAACCGATTCGCGCTCAATGAGTCGGTGCGGCAAGACTACCTTGGGGTGCGCCCCTTTGCCTTCGTCGATAAGCTTACAGACAAGCTCGGCGGTACGCTCGCCCATTTCGACGATTGGCTGGTGGATTGTGGTCAAAGCAGGCTCCACGAAACCGGAAATGTCGATGTCGTCAAATCCAATAACACTGACGTCCTCGGGTATACGAATCCTGGCCTCGTGGAGTGCCCGCAGTGCGCCGATCGCAAGCTCGTCTGTTATGGCAAAGACAGCAGACAGCGATTTGTCGCGCTCAAGCAGTGTCTCCATGCCCTGGCGTCCGTCTTCCGGTGTGTACGAAGGCACTACCACTTGCCATTCCGGCTTGGGTTCTATGCCATGACTTTTGAGTACCTCGACATAGCTTTTGGATCTCAGCTTGGAAAACGAAAAATGAGCGCCGGCAATAAGTCCAATCCGCTCGTGCCCATGCTGTATGAGGTACTCCACCGCGTCTCGCGCTGCGTCCACTTCGTCAACGTAGACCGCAGGAAACTTATAGTTTTCACAACCAAAGGTACACAAGACAACCGGGTTGGGGAATTCGTTGAGGTATTTGTACATGGCTTGATATTGCACTTCGTGCAGCATGATGACACCGTCCAGACTTTCGCTTTTTAAGCGCCTAAGACAGTCGCTCTCGCTTTCTGAATTCCATTTGACGAAGAAGAACATCGTTCTGTAGCCAAATTGTTCCAGTCGGTGTTCGATGGTGGAGAAAAGTTGACGCTGAAACATGTTGAAGGTGTCCGGAATGATGACGCCGATAGTAAAGGTACGGCGCAGTACCATGGACCGGGCGACATTGTTGGGCACATAGCCGTTCTCCTTGACGACTTCCAACACGCGTTTGCGGATTTCGTCGCGCACATACTCGCGGTTGTTTAAGACGCGTGAGACCGTGGAAGGAGAAACGCCAGCAAGTTTGGCTATGTCTTTTATGCTCATCATAACACCGGTTCCTTTGCATGAAATACAGCCAGCACTTTACTATACCTATAAATCTATATTATAGCTACAGTCAAAGATCGAGATAGATAAGGACTTACTGAAGGAGCGGGCGTATGGACTATTTACGATGGGGCGTTTTGTCGGTCTCACATATTTATCACTTGCGAATACATCACGAACTCAAGGATTCCGCAAAAGTAAAGGTTATGGGAATCGCTTCCAGGGACAAGGCAAAGGCAGAGCGCGAGGCACAGTTCTTGGGCATTCCCAAAAGCTACGGCTCATACGAAGCGCTCCTTGCAGACCCGGAAATCGATGCGGTGTATCTGCCCTTGCCGAACGATCTGCATGCTCAATGGGTAAAAAAGGCCGCAGATGCAGGAAAGCACGTTTTGTGTGAAAAGCCATTTGCCCTGAACGCAGGCCAGGCACAAGAAGCGATTGACTATGCCCAGGCCAAAAATGTTCACGTCATGGAAGCTTTTATGTATCGTTTCCATCCGCAGTGGGTACACGCGCGTGACGTCATTCGTTCCGGAGAAATTGGCACCGTAACCTCAGTCAACGTTCAGTTTGCATATTCTAACACAAACCCGGCAGATATCCGGAATATTCTGGAAAAAGGCGGCGGCGGCCTTTTGGACATAGGCTGCTATGCCATTTCCACGAGCAGATTTCTGCTTTCTGCCGAACCCAAGCGCGTTGTGGCCCTGATAAACAGAGACCCCACTTTTAGAACCGATGTGCTTTGCTCCGCCATTTTGGACTTTGGCCAGGCACACGCGGTCTTTACCGTCAGCACGCAGTCAGCTGGTTTCCAGCGGGTCGAGGTACTGGGCACAGATGGTTCGATGACGATCCTTCTTCCCTACAACGCCTATGACGACGTGCCGGTGACAACGATCATTACCACAGGCCTTGGCACGCGGCGTGTGAATCTTGGGCCGGCCAGTCAGTACAGGCTCATGTTCGAGGCCTTTTCTTCGAGCGTACTCGAGTCCAAGCCGGTTCCGACGCCTCCATCGGACGCCGTCTGCAACATGAAGGTCATCGACGCGGCCTTCCGGTCCGAGCAGTCCGGGCTCTGGGAGGCCGTGCGGTAGGCTCAACCCTTTACGGCGCCTTCTACCATGCCCTTGATAATGTAGCGCTGCGCGAAAATGTACAGAACGATGATCGGCAACATCGCTATGAGCGCCGAGGTCAGGATCAGGTCCCATTGTTTGAGGTATGCGCCTGCAAACGCAGTCACGGCAATGGGAATTGTCTGCACCGCGCCATTCGAACCAAGCATAAGAAGCGGGAGAAGATAGTCGTTCCAAATCCATATACCATTAAGAATTAATACCGTTATAATGATCGGCTGCAACAGGGGAAATACAATCTGAAAGAACGTTCTCGCCTGGCTGCAGCCGTCGATTGTCGCCGACTCTTCCAATTCGTAAGGAATATTCTTGATAAAGCCATAGAAGACAAAGATTGAAAGCGGGCATCCAAAACCTAGATACGCAAACACGATGCCAGGAATGGACTGCAGAAGCTGAATGTGCAAGAAGCCGCCCAACACCTTCATCCACCGCACAAGCGGGAACATCAGAACTTGGAACGGAATGACCATTGCAGCCACAAAAGCAAAATAAAGCAGATTTGACCATCGCGTTTTTGTGCGTTCAAGTGCCCATGCACACATCGCCGAAAATAACACGATCACGGCAAGCGACAGGACGGTTATTATCGTGCTGTCCAGGAAGGCATTGGCATAATGCACGGTGGAGTTGCTGAAAATAAGCCTGACATTTGTCACCAGCTGACCCCAATCGGCCGGCATTGCGAGCGGGTCAAAGATGATATCCTTAGAAGTCTTGGCCGAGTTTATGACCACCATAATAAACGGCACAAGAAAGAGGACAAAAACGAGAAACACGAGGATTTCAGAAACAACGCTCCAGACAGGATGACCGCGCTTCATAGCTCCACTTCCTTTTTTCTATTAACTGATACCTGGATGAGCGACACAATCACCAGGGCCACAAAGAGAATGACCGCTTTTGCTTGTGCTTCTGCCATAAGGTTCGCCTGCGCTGTATTGAAAATGTCCATTGCAAGCAACTGGCTTGCCTTAACCGGCTCCCCCATAAAGCGGGTGGCGGGACCTCCACGCGTCAACGTAAAGTTCATATCGAATTGCTTAAACGAAGTAGTGAGTGTCAGGAAAAGCGAAATAGTAAAGGAATTCGCCATCATCGGGATAAGAATTTTGAAGGTTCGGCGGAAATACCCGGCTCCGTCGACCATCGCCGCCTCCATAAGCTCGGGCGGAATGCCCTGAATTGCGGCGACAAAAATCAGCATGATGTAGCCAGCATATTGCCAGGTGTTCACTGCGGACATAGCCCAAATCACGGTGTTGGCATGGCTCAAGAAAGACGTTTGAAGGAGCGGTATCCCGATGAGTTTTCCCAACGCCGGAAGCGTGCTGTTGAAGAGAAATTGCCAGATGTAGCCGAGAACAATGCCGCCGATCAAATACGGCGTAAAAAAGCCAGCACGGTAGAAATTGCGCAATCGTAAATTAGCCGTGACAATGAGGGCAAGGATGAATCCTACGATATTGACGAGCACCACGTTGATAACGGTAAACACTATCGTGATCAGGAACGAGTACAAAAAGTCAGGCTGATTTATTACCTCCTGGTAGTGAACAAACCCGATATACTTTATATCCTCAGAGACGCCGTTCCAGTTCGTCGTGGAGTAATAGAGACCAAAGAAAAACGGAACCAAAATCACCATTACCAACGCAAAGACGCAGGGTACGACAAAAAGAATTTTGGTAAGATTAGTCTTATGCATCGCTTAACCCTCACTTGGGTGAATATCGGCATGGACAAATACTGGCGGCGCACTGTCTGTTGCGGTTAGGCCGCTTACAGGTTCAGCGCCCCGCCAGATCATTCTAACTCTTACTTCTTAGACGGCAAGGTAGCAACTGCCTTTCTCATATCTGCAATGAATTGATCGATGTTGTCCGGATTCTGGGCAAAAAGATCGTAGATTGGAGCAAAAAGGTTCTGCCCTGCTCCATCCGGCAACATGCCGAAGAATACGCCGTAGTTCCCGCCACGGGCGCTCGCCGCCATAAGGGCTTGGCTAAGCTGGCCTTTGGGCTGGAGCTTTACCGACTTGAATGCCGGGATCATGCCAGCCTGATTGACCATGTAGTCGTGCCCTTCCGGAGTTCCTGCCATTGCGGCGAGGAATGCCTTGGCTGCTGCAGCGTTCGGACTCTTGGGGTTGACGCAGTACCAGCTCGGAGCAAACAGGTACAGGCCTTTCTCTTCCTTGTCCAGGAATGCATGAGGCGCATAGCCCATCTTGAACTTTACACCGAGCTGTTGGAGGTTAGGATCGACCCAGTTGCCCTGATGGAGGAACGCTGTCTTGCCCTGCGCAAAAGAGGCTACCTGATTGTCGTAGCTGCCGTTTAGCAGGATGTCCCTATCTGCATATTTGAACAGCAGTTGTACGTATTTGGCGTATTGAAGGAAGCGTGCTTCGTCCAACTTGCCCTGTTTAAGAGCAAGCTCGATGACGCTCGTATCGTCCGGCGCAAGTCCACCGCCCCAGTAGCAGGCGAGGTTGTGCTGAGCTGCGACCCACCACATACCGCCGGCCACGGAAGCAGCCATTGAAACGACAGCGTCCAGGCCGAGTTCCTTCTTCTTGGAATCGATGAGCTTGAACGCCTTCTCGTATGCAGCGCGCGTAGTCAAGGTGGCAGGATCGACTCCCGCTTTCTTGAGGATGTCGGCGTTGTAGGCGAGTCCGTAGCCTTCGATGGAGACTGGGAAACCATACACTTTGCCGTTCTGCTTAAAAGCGACATCCGTGTCTTTAACCCAAGGCTGATCGCTCAAGTCGGCGATGTAGTCTTTCCAGACGTTGTAACCGCCCTGGCCTTCGATGACGAAGATATCAGGCATCTGACCGGCTTGCAACTTTGCCTTGAGCGCCCCACCGTAATCGGCGCCGCCGCCAAGGGTCTCTACCTTTACCGTAACACCAGGATGTGCGGCCGAGTATTTGGCCGCATAGGCGTCGAGCGCGTCTTTGATCTCGACCTTGAGCTGGAACATCGTGACTGTGGTGTTTGGCGCGGCCATGGCCATGCCGCCCACTAAACAGAGCACGAGAACCATTACTAAACCTTTTCGCATCATAGACCTCCTAAGAATGCGATATATGCGATATCGCCCATTTTCTGAGCGGGTATGCCTAAATAAGTGCGGAAATTCTCGCCTCCCACGGCGCAAGCTCGGTTGTGCGCTCCCCTCCGGCGGGGCCCAAGTTTGATATGAGCACCGTGGCGCCGCTTTCCGGTATAGCGCCGAGTGCGGATGCGGCGCCCTGCTCAGGCGCCACGCCCTGCACAGGCGCCACGCCCTGCACAGGCGCACCGGACATGTTGATCTCGACGAGCAGGCGCTCTCGTCCGTCTGGCGCGCTGTTTTTGGTTGCGGCGCTGTTTTTGCCTGCCGCGCCCTCGTCCACCCCGCCCTC
>Ga0116192_1000368_pt1 | contig 34823 bp, 29 predicted proteins | sample AD_UKC113_MetaG_FD_89876 | JGI IMG/M metagenome (GOLD analysis project Ga0116192, IMG submission 89876) | Active sludge microbial communities of municipal wastewater-treating anaerobic digesters from Hong Kong - AD_UKC113_MetaG | ecosystem: Engineered > Bioreactor > Anaerobic > Digestate...
CCTGATGCCCTCGACAAAGTAAGAGCCGGTTATTTCCTCCAGCACCGAATGCCAGACAAACTCTATTTTCGGATTTTTGCGGGCCCTTTCCCGGAGAATTTTAGTCGCCCTCAGCTCTCCGCGCCGGTGAATTATAAATACCTTCTCCGCAAACCTGGTAAGAAAAATTGCCTCTTCAACCGCGGCGTCGCCCCCGCCTACCACGGCCACTTTTTTGTTTTTAAAAAAGGCGCCGTCACAGGTGGCGCAGTATGAAACACCCAACCCGTGCATTTCGGTTTCGCCTTTCACTCCGAGCTTTTGGTGCTGCGCACCTGTTGCGAGAATGACAGTCCGGGCAGTGAGGTCTCCCTCATCCGTTTGCAAAATGAAAAAGTTTTTTCCCCTGATGATTTTAGATACACTCGAAGCAACGATTTCAAGACCGAAGCGTTTGGCCTGCGATTCCATCCTGCCGGCCAGTTCCCACCCTCCTATCCCCTCCTCGAATCCGGGATAATTCTCTATCCGCTCGGTAGCGGCAGCCAGGCCCCCCGCAACTCCCCGCTCAAACAGCACCGTTTTCAAAAGAGCCCTTGCGGCATAGAGGCCCGCAGCCAGTCCGGCCGGTCCGCCGCCTATGATAGCCACGTCGTATTTTTCCATAAAACTCCCTCCTTTTTTATCTTGTTAGTTTTTTGCCAGACCGCCTTCACCCAATCTTGAAATGCCAACGCCTTTCTTTATTGTCTCCAAACCGCACATGCGGTTTGCACGGCACTCATGAACAATAATCAATTCTGACCGGCCTGTACGCCTCTGGGAACGGCAGCAAGCATTCCGGCCACACCCAACACCGCCGCAAACAGTATTACCCCCCGGTAACCCAGTCCCTGGGCAATCAAACCACCCAGCAGGGGCCCCACCGCGTTGCACAAGTTTAGCGTCGATTGGAACAAGCCGCCCGCCGTACCCCTCTCCTCCCCGCTCTTTAGAACGATGAGCAGGGCGCCCACGTAAAGGCAGGACCAGGCCACCCCGAGAAGGGCCATTACAGCGACAAGCAAGTACTTGACCGTGAGACAGGCCAACGCTACAAACACGAGCACCGAAAGCAGTTGTCCGAAAGCAAACGTTTTTTGCTCGGAGAACCGCTCAAGCTGACGCATTACAATAAATTGGACGGCAAAATTGACCCCCCATAAGAAACCTATCCAGAACTTGTTCATGCCGATTGACGCAAAATACAGGGGTAGTATGATCCAAACGGCAGTCGCCCCCAGATGGCGCAGGAAAACGGCAAAATAAACGCGGTAATCACGCCGCATCACCTGCAAAAGGTTGGGCGGGCGCGAGAAATCGCGGGCCGGAACTTCCCGAAAAAAAAGGGAGAGCAGGAAGGCAGCCAGGCAAACCAGAAAGCTGATTACAAAAAGAAGGTTTATTTCTCCCACAATAGCTGCCGCCAGGGCACCGCAAATCCACCCGAGGGAGCCGTAAGAGCTGTATTTGCCCATGTCGACGCCCGACTCAAAAGCGTACGCGATAGTGGCCGCAATTGTAATCCCCAAAGAAAATCCGACTGCCCCGCGCAGCACCGTCAGCAATATCACATTGCCGGCAAGAAGCTGTGCCGCAAAAGCGGCGCTGCTGATTAAAAGTCCCCAGCGGACGAAAAGGAGTCTCCCCAGGTAATCCGACTTCCACCCTGAAAAAAGGGAGGAAGCCAGAAAAGAAGCGCCGTAAACAGATCCGATCAGTCCCACCTGAAAATCCGATGCTCCCAGTTGTGCGCCCAACAGGGGGATGAAGATAATCGACCCCTGGATGGCAAAACTGACGAGAAAATTCACCAGGCCGATCAAATGACGCCGGGATAAGTCTGCTCCTGTATCTTGCATCAAATCGATACCCCTTTGAATATATAAAATCGATCCCGGTTAACAGGCTGCAATCCCATGCAAAAAACCCGGCGCAGGGGCCGGGGAAAAGCCTGCCGAAATTCCTGCTAATTCAAAAAATATTGCATAACCTGACGAAATGCAACTGAAATTATTATATCAAAGCGGCCGGCGCCGGCATCAAAAGACTCAGCGCCGCCGGGGAACGGCAAAATGCGCAGCCCGCCATCCCCGGTTTTGCGTCAACAACAGGTTAACACTGCCTGATTGATTTTACAATATCTTTTCCGGTTCATATTTTGGGGAACCGGGTGAACCGCTTCTGTCCGGAAAAATATTTTTTAGAATATTCCAACTTTTTGTTACAATTTATTCCCATTTATGGTAATCTAAAAATAAAAGCCGGGGTGCTGCCAATGAAATTGCTGCTCGGAGATTTAAAAAAATTTTACGCCAGGCTGGACGATATATTGCGTCCTTCCAGCAGGTCGTGCGGAATTTGCGGGGAATGCTGCAAAACGGTGTCGGCAATCAAGGTATATCCGATAGAAATTGAAAACATCAAGAGACACGTTAAGAATGAGCGTGCGATGGACAAGTTCGCAAAATTTGCAAACAACTCCGTTATCAGCATCTGGGGAAGCGATTCGGGCTTCTGCCCCTTCCAGGAAGGGGAACTGTGCGTCATATATCCGGTCCGCCCCTATCACTGCAGGATTTACGGCCCTTACAACCCCCGTGGAAAAAGCCTTCTGAAAGGCTGCGTTTATCAGGGACACTCCACCAGCTATTTCGACAGGAAAGAGCTTCCGTTGATAGAGGAGATGGACAGGCTGTCCGAGGCATACGAAAAAATCCACAAAAGCTGATTACCGTTTATCCAAAGTCTTTATCTTAGTCCCTTCCGCCATATCAAGACTCCCGTCCCTGACCACATAATCCCCGGGAGCCAGCCCGTCGACGATTTCAACATTTTCCCGGTCGCTGAGGCCGGTCTGGACAACCCGGCGCCGCGCCCGGCCGTCAACTACAGCCATCACTTCCTTTTGACCGTCTTTTGCGGTGCGGACCGCCTCCCGCGGCAGGACGAGCACATCCTGCCTGCTCCGGGTTTCTATGGACACCTTTACCTCGTAACCCGGTTTTAAATTAGCCGGGTCCTCAAGTCCGACAATAACGGGCACCCTGCGCTGGATAATGCCGAGAGCAGACTGTTTTTCCTCGGCCCGCGGATATATCTTCTTAACTTCCCCCGTCAGGGTCCTTTGGCCGAGCACGGGAGCGGCAATCACCACTTTTTGCCCCACCCTGACCTCCGCCAGGTCGTCGCTCAAAATATCCGCCCTGACCTCCAGCAGGCCGGGCGCCGCCACGCTTGCCATCAGCGCGCCGGGAGCCAGCACCTGCTCCTGTTTTACCGGCAGGTCTATCACCGTGCCGTCGAGCGGGCTTTTTACCGTCAACTGCCGCTCTTTCGCCGAAAGCTGCTCCAGCGACCGGGCCAGGCCGGCCTGCAGCGCAAGCGCGCCGTCCAGGGCGGACTCCTGCCCGCTTAAAGTTTGCCGGAGGGTTTCCACCTGCAGGCGGGCCCGGTCGTACTCCGCCCGGGCAACTGCTCCGGCCTGAAACAGCTCCTCAACCCGGCTCAGGTTTTGCGTGGCGTCGTCAAGCTCCAGGCGGGTCCGCTCGACGGCGGCGCGGGCCCCGGCGGCGGCGCCCGCTGCCTGCGAAAGCTCGGACCGGACCTCGCTGAGCTGGACGGCGAGGTCGAGGTTCTCCAGAACCAGCAGAGTCTGCCCCTGTTTGACCGGCTCGCCGGTTTCCACCAGAACCAGCGCCACCCTGGCGCTCTGCGGGGCGTGCAGATCGCAGCTCTCCGCCGCCTGGACGTAGCCGGTGTCCGTTACGGTGCGGGTTATGTCCGCCCGCCTTGCCTGAACTGTTTCAACCTCCTTCCCGCCGCCGGCCAGAAACAGAGCCGCCAGGGCCAGGGCGGCGGCGATGCCGGTTCCCAGGTATACCTTCCTTTTCCGCTTCATGCTTATCCCTCCGGACGGTAAACGCTTTTTAACCGTTCAGAAAGCCCCCTTCCTGAACGGGGCAAAGGCCGGAGCAGGTCACGAGCCTACTCCCGGTCTTTTAAAACATCGGCCAGGTCCAGTTTGCCCACCCCTCTAACCGTCAGCAGGTGGGCCGCCGCAATGAAGAAAACTCCTCCCAGGACGGAGAAAAGATATGTCCGGGGGTAGATAACAATCGGTATGGTGTAGAGATCGGTGCTGACCGACCGGATGTACAACTCCGCGAGCAGGCGGCCGAAAGGCAGCCCGAGCGCCACTCCGGCCAGCGACTGGACGGCGTTTTCCTTCAGCAAGAGCCCGGAAATCTCTGAGGTGGTGAACCCGGTCACCCGCAGCGAGGCAAACTCCCTTTTCCGCTCGGTAAAGCTGATTGCCGAAGAGTTGTAAACCATGGCGAAGCCCAGCAGCACGGCAAACAAAACCATGACCGAGATGCTGTAAATCATGCTTTCCAGATTTTTGTTGAAGTTTTCCAGTTCCTTGGCCGGGCTGGAGATGGATGAGACCCCGGTCATGCCGCCCAGCTCTCTTTCAACCTGCTCCTCAAGCCCCGGTTCAACCTTCAGCATTGCTCCCGACACGGCCCGGCCCTCCTGGACGATTTCACCGGCCTGGGTCAGGGAGATGAAAGAGCCCGCCCCGACGAGCTGCCTGCTGATGCCCGCGACCTTTAAAATACCGCGCCGGGATGGACCTGTTTCCAGAAGGGTTTCCACCTCGACCCGGTCGCCCACCCGCAGGCCCAGCTTTTTCGCCGTTCTCTCGCCGGCCAGCACGCCCCGGTCCGGCACTTCCAGGGGACGGTTGTCCTCTCCGGCTATTGTCTTGAGCGTCGTGCCGGGCTCCAGGCCGGTAAGGAGCTCTTCCTCGGAGCGGCCGTTGAAATGAATTCTGGCGGGCAGCTCAAAGAGCGGCTCTGTCTTAATCACCCCGTCCAGGCGGGAGATGACAAGCAATTCGCCCTCGCCCACCGGGCCGGTAAACCGCACCAGCAGGTCGTAGCGCTGCTCGTAGTTGAACTGCCTGTCCATCATGTAGTTAACCGCGTCGCCGGTAAACAGGGACATTACCAGCAAGCCGACCGCAAAAACCACCCCCATGACGGTGACGGCAGCCCGCGCCCGCTTGCGGCCGACGGACCTGAGGCTCATCTTCCAGGCCGCGTCCAGCCTCTCCCACAGCCAGGCGCAATTTTCAAAAACGGTGCGGCCGCTCCCCTTCGGCGGCTCCGGGCGCATCGACTCCGCCGGGTTGACCGCCGCCACGGCGCGCGACGCGGAAAGACCGGCGGCGAGGCTCACGCCCAGGCTCAGGGCCAGGCCGGACGCGATTGCCCTGCCGTTGACCCCGCCGATGGTCTCCGGGAGATTGAAGTACATGGCATAGGCTTCCGATATGGCGGAGGCGAGCAAAAATCCCAGCAGGATGCCCGCCGCGGCGCCGCAAAGCCCCACCGCCAGGGCGTAGCCGGTGTAATTGAACATGATCTGCCGGCTGCTGTAGCCCAGGGCCTTCATCACCCCTATCTGCAGCCGCTGCGCCTTGATCGCCCTGCTTAGAATGACGAACTGGACGGCGGCGGCAGCCGCCAGAAATATGGCCGGCATGAAAACGGCGGCGGCGCGCAGGCCGTCCAGCTCACCCTGCAAAACGGCGTTGCTCAACTGCTTTTTGCGGGGGTAGCTGGTCAAGTTGCCGTAAGGCTCCAGAACTGCCTTCACCCTGCCGGCCGTTTCATTTTCGTCAGCCCCGGGGGAAAAGGTCAAAACCACCTGATTTATCTGGCCGTCCATATTCAAGATTTTTTCGGCCCGGCTTTGCGGTATCATTATGATCCCGAATTCACCGGGGTCGGGCATGATGGAAGCCTGGTCCTTCATGTTGTAAATGAATTCCGGCCCCGACGCCGCTCCCACAACCGTCAGGTCCACCTTCCTGCCCCCGGCCGCAACCGTCACGGTGCTGCCCGGCGAAAGGCCGTTTGCGCTGAAAAACTGGGGATCGGTCAAAACTTCAATGCCTCCGCCCGGAGGATATTCTTCAAAGAAACGCCCGGCTACAAGGCTCAAGCGGTTCACCCCGGCGTCCGGCGGCGCCGGAAAGCCGGTCAGGCGGGCGGTGCCCCGCCGGTTTCCCTCCCTCAGCAGGGGCACGTCTTTTTGAATGCGCCCGGCGGCCCTCATCACCCCCGGCAGGGCTTCAATCTGCCCGGCCACCTGGGCGGGAGCCCTGACCACGTGGAAGTAGTAGTCCGCAAAATTATTGTCCCGGTAATATTTCTCCTTTGAACGGTCCAGATTGTAGTAGGCGGTGGCCATTGAAATGTAGACGGCAACGCCGGCCGCCACAACCGCCGCCACCGCCAGAAACTGCCCCCTGGTGCTGCGGATGGTGCGCCACAGTTTCCTGGTCAGGGCGTTCATTACCATTCAATCCTTTCCGGCGGCAGCGGGTTTTCGTTCTCAGTAATCTCAGCTATCCTGCCGCTGCTCATGCGCACGACGCGGTCGGCCATGGCGGCGACGGCGGTGTTGTGGGTGACGATGACCACCGTGCTCCCCTTCTCCCGGTTGATCCTTTTGAGAAGGCTCAAGATCAGCCTGCCGGTGCGGTGGTCGAGGGCGCCGGTAGGCTCGTCGCAAAGCAACAGGCGCGGGTTTTTCACCGCAGCCCTGGCAATGGCCACCCGCTGCTGCTCACCCCCGCTGAGCTGGGAGGGAAAGCTGTCCAGCCTGTCTCCCAGGCCGACTTCCTTCAGCGCTTCGGCGGCCGGCAGCGGGCCGTCCACCAGGTCCGCGGCCAGTTCCACGTTTTCCTTCGCCGTGAGATCGGGGATGAGGTTGTAGAACTGAAATACGAAACCGACCTCGCGGCGCCTGTACCCGGTCAGCAGTTTGTCGCCCGCCCGGCTTAAGTCCTCCTGCCGGAAAAGCACCTCGCCGCCGGAAGGCAAATCTATGCCCCCGATGATATTGAGCAGGGTGCTTTTGCCCGACCCGCTCGGCCCCAGAATGACCAGCAACTCCCCCTCGTAAATGTCCAGGGATGTTTCCTTCAGGGCTTCCACGGTCACCTCGCCCATCGCGTAGGTTTTTGTCACCCGGTTCAACTTCAGGAGCACGTTTTTCCCCATTGCCGAAGAGCATCCCTTCTCCCTTTTTTACCTTCCGGTTGTAGTCACGCGCCCTTTTCGCCCCTCAGTCCGCTGCGCCCTGTATCTTTTTACCGTGCCCGGCCGCCGTCATCCCGTCAGACGGCCGTCAAAGAGCCTCCACCTGTTTGCCGCTTTCGCCCTGCAGAACGGCCAGCAGCCTGTCGTGCAGCTCCGGCAGGGGGGCTTTCCCGGTTTTGCGCTCTTCCAGAGGAATGTCAAGGTCCACCGTTTCCAGCACCCGGGTGGGTTTGGCGGACAGCGCCACGACGCGGTGCCCCAGAAGCAGGGCCTCCATAATGTCGTGGGTGACAAAAACAATCGTCCTGGGCCGTGCCAGCCACATTCCGGCCACCTGCCGCACCAGCCCCAGCCTGAGCGGCGTATCGAGGGACTTGAAAGGCTCGTCGAGAAGAAGCAGGTCGTGCGGGTAGGCAAAAGCCCGGCAGAGGGCCAGGCGCTGCTTCATTCCGCCGCTCAAGGCTTTGGGATAGCTGTCCCGGTATTCGTACAGCCCCATCATCTTCAAGTAGTGCTCGATCAGCTCCCGCCGCCTGCCCCCGTTCTCCACGTCCCGCAGGACGAAGTCGATGTTCTGGGCCACGGTTTTCCAGGGAAGCAGCCTGGGCTCCTGGAACACGTAGCTCACCCGCAGGCCTCCGGCGCCAGTGATCCGCCCGGCGTCGGGCCGCTCCAGGCCGGCCAGCATCTGCAGCATGGTCGTCTTGCCGCACCCGGAGGGGCCGATTACGCTGAGAATCCTGCCCGTCTCGGCCTGCAGGGAAAAGTTCTGAAAAACTCTGGTCAGTCCCAGCGTTTTGCTTACCTCTTTAAAGCCGATCATACCGTCACATCCAGTGGCTCAGTTTGTGCCTGGTGAAATGGGCCAGCAGCCGGTCGGTGGCCAGGCCGAGGCCGATCAGGAAAATGGTCCAGGCAAAGAGGGCGGAGGTCTCCAGGTTCATGCGGGCCACGGCCATACCAGCCCCGATGCCGAACTGGACGCTCAAGAACTCGGCCATGGCCACGGCCTTCCAGGTCACCCCGAGGGCGCCCGACACGCCGGCCATCAGATAGGGGGCCACCTGGGGCAGGTAGATCTCCCTGACCACCCTCGCCCTGCTTATGCGGAAGACTGCGGCCATCTGCAGCAGTTGCGGGTCGATGCTTTTCACCCCCTGGAAGGTGTTGATCACTATCAGCGGGACGGTCGTTACAAAAACAACGAAAACCGGAACCCTGGAAAAACCGAGCCAGATCATGGCCAGCAGCAGCCAGGACACCAGCGGTGTAACCTGGAACACGACGACCAGGGGCCGGAGCAGGGCGGCGGCAATGCTGTTGAGGCCGATCAAAAGCCCCACCGGCGTGCCGGCCGCAACCGCCAGGGCAAACCCGGTCAGCCCCCTTGCGACCGACTGGCTGCCGTGCTTCCAGAGCTGGCCGCTCAGCGCGAGTGAGAAAAAGGACCGCACCACCTCGCCCGGCGGCGGCAGGATAACGTGATGGTAAAAACCCGAGGCAGCCTGCCATACCGCCAAAAAGAAGGCCAAACCGAAAAGGGGCGGCAAGCCCCTAGTCAGCAAGGAAGAATTTTTCATCAGGCACCTTCCCTCCGATCATTTCCGGCGAAAATTCCACCAGCCGGGAAAGGTAGGTGACTACGTCCGCCCTGGCGCCGGCCCCCCTGACAAAATTCAGGCGGGTCCGCTCCATGCTCTTTACGAAGACGGGCGCCGGTATCTGCAATTTTTCCTCCACCAGGCGGCCGGCTTCGGCTGGATTGGCCACCGTCCATTCCAGGGCGCGGGCATAGGCCTGCTGGAAGCTTTCCACGGCGGCCGGGTAAGCCTTTGCAAACTCGTTGCGCGCAACCGTGCCGGCCTGCGGCAGCTTGACGCCGCTTCCCTCAAACTGCTGCCAGTCGGCATAGAAGTCCCTGACCACCCGGGCCCGGCTGTTGTTCATCAACACCCGGCTCAGCATGGGTTCGGGCAGCACGGCGTTGTTTATCAGGCCGTTGATCATCATCTGGGCAATCTGGGTCGATTCCAGGTAGGTAATCTTTACGTCCCCCTCTTTAAGCCCGCTTTTGCCCAGCAAATAGCGCGTCAGCACGTCGGGGGTGGAGCCGCGGGAGCCCACGTAAAGCTCGCCGCCCTTCAGGTCCTCCCACCGGTTCACCTTCCCGTCCGTGGAAACCAGGTAGAGAATTCCCCAGGTGGTTACATTCGCCAGAGAAATGCCGACATCCTTATTGTACAGTTTGGCCGCCAGATTGACCGCCATTACCGTGAAATCGGCCTCTCCCTTGACGGCGCGGGTGGTGGCCTCCTCGTCGGACTTGTAAATGATCAGTTCGATTCCGGTGCCGTCCGGCAGGCCCTCGGCGGCCATTTTAAACAGCGGCGCGGTCGGAGGGCCGATTGGCGCCTGAACAACGATTTTTTCCGGCATGCCGCCTTTACCCTTTCCCACGCTGTCTTTACCCGCACACCCCGCTGCCAGAAGACCGGGCGACAAAAGCACAATAATAAGTACAGTAATTATTTTCGACCAGCCATGCATGAAAAATGCCCCTCCTTCTCGTATTCGCCTTAAAGGAATGATATCGCCGGCATCGCTTGCCGCTTGCACCGGGCGAAACCGGGCCCGCCTTCAACTCGCCGGCCCCGGCTGAGTTCAGGCCGGCCCGGCACTCAGTTTGCAGATAATTTGCCGCCAGGACAATGTATTATCAAGTGTTGCCGGCCGGGAACCAGAGTGCTTTCATCGAGTGCCTGGCATTATCGTTCACCGCCGACAGGCGCTGTCCGGAGACGCGGGATTGCAGACCGCGCTGCGTAATATCGACCGTTTCCGGAGCCTCAAGGTCCCCGCACGGCTTGTCAACAACCTCGGGACAATAACATTATTCGATTAACTGTTTAAAATACCTTCCAAAACCGCACACCGATAAAATTAAGACAAAGCGTTATTGAAACCGGCGGACGGCGAGGGTACTATATAAGTATGTATTTCCGGATACCGGCGGGTCCGCCGTCGGGAAAATTTGAAACCAACGCGCAGGGGATGGGATATAAATTGGAACTGAGGGAAAAATTTATCAGGGCGGCCGAAGCTGTTAAGTCCAGCCGGGCAATAATCATCACCGCCGGGGCGGGAATGGGCGTGGATTCGGGTCTTCCGGACTTCAGGGGGGACCGGGGCTTCTGGAAGGCCTATCCCATGTATGAACAACTGGGCGTCAACTTCATCGAGGCTGCGAACCCCGTCCATTTCTCCGTCGACCCGGCTTTCGGATGGGGGTTCTACGGACACCGGGCCAATCTCTACCGGGAAACCGCCCCCCACGAGGGGTTTCAACTGCTGCTGCGATGGATAAACCGCTTCGGCCTTGACTATTTCGTAGTAACTTCAAACGTTGACGGTCATTTCCAAAAAGCGGGTTTTTCCGAATCAAAAATCTACGAAGTACACGGCTCGATCCATTACCTGCAGTGTTTGACCCCTTGCTGCAACGACATCTGGGAAAACGGCGAAACAGTTCCGGTAGACCATTCGACCATGCGGGCCCGGCACATCCCCAAATGCCGCCACTGCGGCCGGGTTGCCCGGCCCAATATACTGATGTTCGGAGATTTTTCCTGGATAAGCAACCGGACCGACCGCCAGAATGCGATATTCATGGATTTTCTTCACCGCCACCGGGAAAACGCCGCACTGGTGGTTGAAATCGGAGCAGGAACGGGCGTCCCCACCATCCGCAGGCTGAGCGAGCACCTCGGCAGCCGGCGCAACATTACGGTCGTGCGGCTCAATCCCCGCGAGCCTCAGATTTCCGCGCCCCACATTCCGCTCCCCTGCGGGGCGATGGAAGGACTGCGCGGGATCGATTCTCTTTTGGGCGATTAAGGCGGACAGCGAAGGCTCCTGCCTTAAGGAAAAACTTTAAACAAAACCGGAGGTGTGCGACATGCGGCGCTTTACCATATTGGCAGCAGAATGCGCGGAGCAGGAACTTCAGGCCTGGCAGGATGTCGGTTTCATGCTCGCTGCAACCGCTGCGGCGGGAGAGGGGCATCCGCCCGACGTGATCCTCCTGCAGCTTGTGGAGTGGCACAAAACGGCATGGCAGCTTGTAGGCTCCATGCTGCCCAAGCTTTACGTAGTTTTGAGCAGACGCGAAATACAGCCTCCGGCTATGTTTTCCGGTATATACGATCACCAGTTTATCGCTGGAAAAGGCATATGCTTCAACATCGGCAGCAGGCTGCAGGGCACGGTGACCGTTCCGGACTGGGAAGTTTTCGGCAGCGGCGCGACGCTCACCGTGGCGGAACAGATTAAAGCAGTCGCCGGTTCCGTGTACAGGTTTCTGCTTGAGGACATATTCAGGGAAACCGCCGAATGGTGCGGACATATGTCGTCAGTTGTGGGGCCCCGTTGAAAAACCTCAACCGTAAAACTAATAATTTTTTAAGCGCTTTTCTGCGCCTTTTCTTCAAGATGGATAAGGTTACAATATCTTCATCGTTTTTAAAAAAAATTTTTGCCCAAACTATCTGGAGGAGGTGAAGAAAAGTGTTTCATAAAGAGATGCCCGGGGCGGACATGAAAATGTTGACAATAGCGTCGATTTTTTTAACCATTCCTTTTTTCTTTTATGCCAGGGATATCGCCGCCTCACTCCGGGTTATAGCGGGAAGAGAACGTCCGGAAGGAACCGCCTGAAAATCTGGGCCTCCTTTCCAGGAGGCCGTACTGCTTACAAGATGCAAAAACAACAGCAGCGCCTTCTTCTCATCATGCGGACAAATGCTCGTGACCTTGAGGTTGGAGCGAGCGAGCCCCCGGTTCACTTGACGCAAAGCGCTTAAGCGAGCGTTTCAGCCTCAAGATGCTTTGTCAACAACGTCGGTTCTTTTGGAGCTTCAAGCCAATTTTTCTACAATCGGCAGCACGCACAGTTATCAACAGCTTTATCCACTATTTCCACATATTTACACATATTGAATCTGCAATACCGCAATTGTCGCCTGAAACTTTCAAGTTACCCATCGCTTCAACCTTATGAGATATATCATCTGGGCCTTCAATTCGTGTTCTTTATCAGTGTTTATGCTGTAGCCGAACAATTTGTCGTCCGTTATGGCGGTCGGAATACCCTGGTCATTGAGGTAACCGGCGATCTTATTGGCCTCGACGAGAGTTCTGGCGGCAGCGACCCGGCAATCCATTTTACGAGTCATTCATACATCACCCCCGTTACCCGGTGTCATGAAATTTAATATATCAACACGAAGCGCAGTTCAAAATAATTGATGTACCTATAGTTTAAGCTATTTCAAAGCTTATGGCAATATGTTTCCATGCTTCTCGCATATTAAAATGATTTTTGTCAACCTTTATAGTTAACTATAAGGGATAATTGCCTGTAGGCAAGGTATACTTTTGCCCGCAACCAGCCAACCTTATAGCAGCTGTAAAGGGGATGAGGCCGCTGAACTACCGCTTATTGGGAGAAAAAATCAAAAAAATGCGCTTGAACAAAGGACTCACGCAGGAGGCGCTGGCCGAGCAAACCAATCTGTCGGCCCCGTATATCGGGCAAATCGAACGGGGCGAAAGAAAACTGAGCGTAGAAACCCTGGTGCAGATAGGAAATTCTCTGGGAGCCAGTTTTGATTATTTATTGCAGAGCGATCCCCGGCCAAAACATGACGCCGCCCTGGACGAACTGCTGGCGGCGTTCAAGGGAAGGACGAACAGCGAAATCAAAATGATAATTGACGTGGGCAAAACAATTCTCAAGCATTGCAAAAATAAATAACGAAAAAGAACCGGCCTGATTTGCTTTCAGACCGGAAAAGAAAGCCGGAAATTTATTTTCCGGCTTTAAATTACTTGTCATTGTGAAGGGAATCCGGGCGGTGTCGACCGGCAAAAGATTTGCATGGGACAAAAGTCTCAATTTCCGCCAGTTTTTTTCCGTGATATAATGGAAGCAGCCCCGTAAGACTCCGTAAAAACCCGGCACACTAATCGGGGCCTCCACAACCATAGCGGGAGTTGATTTTGTGCTTGCTCTGGACGCTCACGCGCACTGCGGTTTGACTCTCCCGTTCGACAGGCTTAAACCGGAATGGGACAGCGGCGGCATTAAAGGAGGAGCCCTGTTTTCCCCCGTGGAGGAGATCTACGACCGCTGCGACCCGTATTTCACGGACAGCGACCGGTACAAAAAATCCCGTGAAAGAGTCCATTCCTACCTCGAAAGCCTCATGTCGGACATGATTTTTTGCTACTGGTTCGTGTGGAACGATTTTATCCTCCCGGGAGAAACTTTTTCGGGAATCAAGTGGCACCGTCACCCTTGCGAACCGGTGTACGACTATGGTTCTGAAAGCTGTGAGCGCTTTATCAACCACGTTTGCAGACTACGCCTGCCTGTCGTCATTGAAGAAGAACTTTCCAATACACTGTCCCTGGTGAACAGAATCGGCGGCCGGACCGCCGTGATCATTCCCCATCTGGGCGGACTGAACGGAGGATACGGACAGCTAAAAAGGACGGGACTCTTTGAGAACCCGGCTGTTTACGTAGACACCGCCCTGGCCGGCACGCACGAGATGAGGGACTTCGCGAATGAATACGGGACGGACCGGATTATGTTCGGCAGCGATTTCCCCTTCGGCGACCCTGCATACGAGAGATACAAGGTGGAACAGGTTTTTCACGGAAAAGACCGGGAAAAGGTACTGTCCCGAAACCTCCTCTCCCTGCTGGAACAGGCGCGGGAATAGTAAAAACGCGTCGGTCCGGAGATTACCCGTATGAAGACCGGGATCGCACTGTCGTCTCCTGAACGAGGGATGAGATGAAGTCAGCAATTGTCAAAATCCTGGAATCCACGGCGATTCCGTTTGGACTGATCCTCCTGTGCAGCGTCTTTGTCCGGAAAACCGGGACGTTGACTGAATCCCTTTCCGGTTCGATCCAAAATGCCCCCTACATAATATTTCTTGCCGGCATGACGCTGAGCTGCCTGTTCAACCGCAACAGAATTTTTTTTGTCCTGACGGTTCTTGCCATGAGCCGCCTTGCGCTTACAACCCTTGCGCCATCAGGAGATCAGAGAACCTTTTATATGAGTGTGGTTTACCCCTCGCTATGCGCGGCCGTTCCCCTGAACATGGCAGCCTTTTCATTTTTAAAGGAGCGGGGTATCCTCACCCGTTACGGTAAAAACCTCTTCTCCCTTATCATGGCGCAGCTGGTTCTGGTGGCCTGGATGTATTCCTCGGGCTACGTCCGGCTGATCAACGCCGTAAATTATAAAATTTTCAAAGCAAACGTTTTCAATCTTACCCCCATTCCCCAGATTCCCTTACTCATATTCATGATTGTACTTATAATTCTCCTGGTCAGGCAATCCTTAAACACGACCCCCCTGGACGGTTCGTTTGCCGGTGCGCTGGCGGCAGCGGCGGCCGCCCTTCACTTCAGGGACGACGGTTTTGCTTCGGCCTGCTTTTTTGCGGTTTCCGGACTAATCCTCGTCATTGCCGTTATTCAGGATTCCTACAGCAAGGCTTACCTGGACGAACTGACAGGGCTTCCCGGCCGCCGCGCCCTGAAAGAGGAGATGATGAAGCTCGGAGGCAGGTACTCCATCGGCATGCTCGACGTCGACTTTTTTAAAAGCATTAATGACGAGCACGGGCACGACGTCGGAGATCAGGTTCTGAAATACATCGCCTCCATGATTAAGGAAGTCGGCGGCGGAGGCAAATCCTTCCGCTACGGCGGTGAGGAATTTGCCATCATTTTTCCCGGGAGGGGAGTTGACGAAGCCGCATCCCACCTTGAAAAACTGAGGGAAAGGATCTCCAGGAGGGGCTTCTTTCTGCGCGGGAAGGACCGGAAAAAGAAAAAGCCGGCTCAGATTAAATCCGGCAAAACGCACGCGAAAAAGCTCAACATTACGGTCAGTATCGGGGTGTGCGGCAGTAACGGACGCCGCAAAACTGCCGAGGAAGTGATCAAAGCCGCGGACGCCGCGCTGTACAGGGCAAAAGAGAGCGGCAGGAACTGCGTGGTGAGCATGTAAAAACCGCCGTCCCCCATTTGATGACGGCGCTTGCCCGGCCTGTCTTCTCCGGCGTCCCGGGGAAGTTTGTGACGGCCGGGCGTCGCACACACTTGCAAAACCGGCTTTGTCAGCTTATCTCGACCGTTCTGATTTCCTTGAGGTCGTTCAGGCTGTTCGCCTTGATAAACTTTCTGGAGAGCGTGTAAAGCGTATCGTTGATGTAGATGATCCGCTCCACATTTTTGTCGCTGTCGTACCAGTAATTGCCGGCTTTCAGGTAATCCTGGTCCGACAGGTGGGTAATCCTCCCCTTAAGTTTAAAACCGTCAACAAGATTCACATCGTATACGTAAGCCCCCTGGAACACGAATTCACCATACCGGGGAAACCCCGTTTCCAGTGCCCTGCCGCCGTCCCTGATCTCCATGAGCCGGACGGGAAATGCCAGCAGGCCCTTTTCCGCGGAGAAAAGCAGGGCCTTGTGGTTGCGCAGGAGTTCCGAGTCGGTGCCGCGGTCGCCGATGCTCTCCCTGAACATTTCCACGGGGTTTTTTACGTCGCTGACGTCAAATATGGCCATTTTCATACCCTGATAGAAAGCCATGCTTCCACCGCTGCTCCCGTCCGGGCTTTTTTGACCGATTTCCACGGTGTCTTTCCCGAAACCGATCACGTGGTTTTCATCGTAAGGGTGCAGGTAGTCGCTGTAGCCCGGTATTTTAAGAGCCCCGAGTATCCCTGGGCGGGCGGGATCTTTCAGGTCGATGACGAAGAAGGGGTCAACGGTCTTAAAGGTCACCATATACCCCCGGTCGCCGGTGAACCTGACCGAGTAAATTCGCTCACCCGGGGCGATATCCTCAATTTTCCCCACTTCTTCGAGCTTCCCGTCCAAAACATAGACGTTGTTCTTCGAAGTGTTTTCGCCGGTCTGCCAAACATCTCCCCTGGTAGTGGCAATACGGAAATATCCGTTGTATTCGTCCATTGAAAACTGGTTCAGCACGGCGCCCGGCACTTCGCCGTCCGCGCGGTAGGCAAGCTTTCCGTCGCTCATGGCAAACTTGTAAATCCTGGTCTTTTGCAGGTCCGGCAGCGGACCGGGCAGGATAGTCCCGGACCCGTCCCTCCATGCGGCCGGACTGAAGCCCGTCACCGCCACATAGAGGTTCTCCGGGGAAGCATAAACGTTTTCACCCGAACCCAGATAGGCATATACGTTCGCCTTTTCATCCGGACGGTCCAGGCTGAAACCGGCCACAATCAAGTAGTTCGGCCTCACACATCCCGGAAAATACTTGATTTCCGGATAGTCGATCTCCAGAAGCCCGCCACCGGCCGCGCTGTCCCTGTACACCGGTTTGGGGTCCTCTATCTCTTTCATGGGATAATAATAGATTTCCCTATTGGCAACCAGGTATACCGCAGACCCGATTTTGCGGGATGAGGCATAATTTCCGCAAATCTCCAGCTCGCGCGCCTGTTTCGGATTGGACTTGTCGCCGATGTCGTAGACAATCACCCTGATCGTACCGTGCATGCGGTAGGGCGGTACGATCCCGGCCGCCCGGTCCTCCCAGGCGCCCGCCCCGTCTTTGGGCATATACCCGTACCGGCGGGTTTGCCCGATTACTGTCAAGAAGCTGCCGTCCACGTAAATTTCCCGCGGGGTGAAGTCCTTGCCGGCATAGTCGAGAACGGCGGCGACTTTCATCTCCTCCGCCGGCCGGGCCAGCGTGATTACCAGCCGCTCCCCGCTTACCTGGTAGATGTAGTTGCCGTCCGTTTTCACGACGTCCGCTTCATCCACCCCCTCAACCTGAACGTTGGTCCCGGAATAGTCCGTCGGAGCGGCGGCATTCCGGCCGGCGGCTGCCTTGGAACTCTGGGAAACCGCCGCTTCCAGGCCGGCGGCGTCCTCCAGCAAAAATCGGCCGTAATTCGGGACCGTTACGCTTTCCAGCAGGCTTTTCAAATTTTCGTAACTGCCCACCGGCGGGAGGCTGAAAGACTCATCCGCGGGGGGCCCGGGCAGGTCCCCCGGGGGTCCGAGCAGCACCGCCCCGCTGGCTTCGTCCCATCCCACCTCATATCCGAACGAGCGGGCTACCCAGCGCACCGGGAGGAAAACCCGCCCGTCCTTGAGCAGGGGAACGGCATCCATGACCGTTTCCTTGCCGTTTACGCGGATAACCGGGTTTCCCACCGCAAGGCGGACTACGGTGCCCTGCAGGGACAGCGTCACCGATCCGCTTTCCTCGTCCCAGGCAATGCTGTCGTCTCCAATTCCCATTGCATTTCCCAAAAATCTGACCGGCGCATAGGCACGGTCACCGGATACAAAAGGAGCGACATCCATCAACTTTGACTGGCCGTCAGCCGTATAATTTTTCCGGCCGATCACAAAAACCGCCTGGTGACTCAAAGCGTCGCTCTTTGCCGGTTTGAGCAGAAAAAAAACCGGAAGTGAAACAGCCAAAAGCAGTATTACTCCAATCTTTTTCATGGGAACAACCTCTTTCAAGAAATATTTACCTTATAAGACGCCCGGCACTCCGCCCACGGTTCACACCAGTCTGTTTTTTCCCGGTCGGGAGGAGACCCCGGTTCCGCGCACCTACAAAAAATTTGACAATCTTTCCGCCGTCTGGATAAAATTTATAAAGAAATGAACCAAAAACCAAGGAAAGGAAAGCGAAAGAATGATAACATTTTCAGAGCGACAGGAACTGTTGAGGAAAGTCGTCAGGGACTTCGTTGAAAAAGAAATCGCCCCCATTGCGGAAAGAATTGAAGAGGAGGACACCTGCCGCGCCGAACTGGTAAAAAAGATGGCCGGGCTTGGATTCAACGGGGTTTTTGTGCCCGCCGCATACGGCGGAACGGGCTTGAGCTATACCGAGCAGGCCATCGTCCTTGAAGAGATAAGCCGGCATTCCGCGGGTTTCGCTTTAGCCCTGGTAGCCCATTACCTCGGAACTTACGCGATCATGACCTGGGGAAGCGAGGATCAGAAGCGGAAATACCTGCCTCCGCTCTGCTCGGGCTCTGTCTGCGGCTTCTCAGTTACCGAGGCGGGAGGAGGATCGGACTTTACGGGACAGGCGACAGCCGGCCGGCCGGCTGACGGGGACTGGATCCTGAACGGCCGCAAGTGTTTCATCACCAACTCGCACTGCATGGACATCAATGTGCTTACGGCCCGGACCGGCGAAGACAGCGACGGCCGCCCTCAAATCTCTGTTTTTATAATTGAAAGCGGCACACCTGGATACTCTTCCGGCCGCAAAGAAAAAAAGGCCGGCCTGAAAGGGTCCTGCACCGGGGAGGTCATTCTGAACAACGTCCGGCTGCCGCGGGGCAATTTGCTGGGTGAACCCGGGGACGGCGCCAAAATCGCTCTCGGCACACTGGGCGAAATGGGCCGGGGTGCGACGGCCGCAGTCGCCCTGGGAATATTGCGGGGATGCCTTGAAGAATCGGTGAAATTCGCCAAGGAGCGGATAATTTACGGCAAGCCCCTGTCGAAGCTGACAAATATCAAGTTCATCATCGCCCAAAACCGGACCGATTACGAGGCCGCCCGCCTTCTCACTTACAACGCCGCAGGTTTGAAAGACGGCGGCAAACCGTGCGCTTCCGAAATGTCGATGGCCAAGCTCTTCGCCGCTGAAGCCGCCGTCAATGCGGCAAAACGGACCATCGAGCTCATGGGCGGCTACGGGGTGGTAACCGACTATCCGGTCAGCCGCTACCTGAGGGATGCGGTGTCGGTCATTCCTGCCTGCGGAACGTCGCACATAATGCAAATACTTATCGCGGCCGGCGAGCTGAAAAAGCAGCCCTGACGAAGGCGATGCCCTTGTTTTTTACGCCCTGCGCCCTTTTTGCGCCCTGTCACCGCTCACTCCTGTGCTTCGCGCCGGCAGCACTTACTGCAAGCTTTAAGGCGAAACCGGGCCGCCTTCAACTCGCCGTCCCGGATCGGTTCAGACTGGCGCGGACGTCCGTGTCCGCGCTCCCGCTTTCGCAGCCTCGCTGCGCAAAAGTCTGCTTTAGGCGCTTTCGCAATGTCGTTCGCCGCTGACGAAGGCGCCGCCCTCGTCTGTGGTTGTTGACAAGCACCTTGAGGTTGAAACGCTCGTCTAATACTTCGCGCCGGGTGAACCGGCGGCTTGTTTCGGGGACAGTCTTTTTGGGGGAGTGCCGGTCATTGGAACTGGACGTCAATCAGAGAACCATTCTGGAAAGCCGCTACCTGCTCAAGGACGAAAACGGAAATGTCGTTGAGTCGCCCGAGGAAATGTGCTGGCGGGTGGCGCGGCATGTGGCGGCGGCTGAAGCGAATTTCGGCGGCGGCCGAGAAAAAGTGGACGAATGGGCGGAAAAATTTTTTACCCTTTTGGACGGTCTGGAATTCCTTCCGAACAGCCCGACCCTGATGAACTGCGGCCGCGAGAAAGGGCAGTTGGCGGCGTGTTTCGTACTGCCGCTGGAAGACAGCATCGACAAAATATTCGACACGCTGAAACACACCGCCCTTATTCACAAAAGCGGCGGGGGAACGGGCTTCGACTTTTCCCCCATACGGCCGAGGGGCAGCCCGGTGCGCGGGACCGGGAGCAAGGCTTCCGGACCGGTAAGCTTCATGCGGGTTTTCAACGCGGCCGCCGAAGAGATCAAACAGGGCGGCATGAGGCGGGGCGCCAATATGGGTATCCTGAGGATCGACCATCCGGATATCGAGGAGTTCGTCAAATGCAAGGAGGAAGAAGGGCCCTTGAGCAACTTCAATATTTCCGTCGCCGTCACCGACCGGTTCATGAACGCCGTCGAGGCGGGCGACAGATGGCCGCTCACCTTCGGGGGAAGTCTTTTCCGGGAGGCTGACGCGCGTGAATTGTTCGAGCTTGTCGCCGGCCGCGCCCATGCCAACGGGGAACCGGGCATAGTATTCATAGACGCTGTCAACCGCGCCAACCCCACGCCCGTTCTGGGTGAAATCGGCGCCACCAATCCCTGCGGCGAACAGCCGCTGCTTCCTTACGAGTCCTGCAACCTGGGCTCGATCAACCTCTCCCGCATGGTGAAAGGCGGCGCGGTGGACTGGGGACGGCTGAAGGAAGTGGTGCCTACGGCCGTGCGCTTTCTGGACAACGTGATCGAGGTCAACAGCTTCCCCCTGCCGCAAATTGCCGCAGCAAGCCTGCGCACCCGGAAAGTGGGCCTGGGCGTGATGGGCTGGGCGGACATGCTTTTCCAGCTCGGGATACCTTATGAGTCAACAGCCGCGCTGGATCTGGCAGAAGAGATAATGTCCCTGATCACCCGTACAGCCAGGGAAAGCTCGGCCGGGCTGGCCCGCGAGCGGGGGCCGTTCCCGGCCTGGAAGCGGTCGGTTTACTGCCCCGGGCTCCCGTTGAGAAACGCGACTCTCACCACTATCGCCCCCACCGGATCGATCAGCGCCATTGCAGGCACCACGTCCGGGATAGAACCGGCGTTTGCCCTGGCCTACGTCCGTACCGTGCTTGAGAATAAAAAGCTCGCTATTGCAAACAGGCACTTTATCCGTTACCTGGATACCGTAACAGATCGACCGACAAGAAAAAAGATGCTCGACTCCGTGGCTGAGTCGGGTGTGCTCGCCGGAACAGACGCGGATCCGGCGGCAAGGGAACTTTTTAAAACAGCCCTGGAAATATCTCCCGAACAGCATTTAAAAATGCAGGCGGCCTTTCAAAAATTTACCGACAACGCAGTCAGCAAAACAGTCAATCTCCCGGCCGGCACTCCGGCGGACAGGGCCGTCTTCATTTTCAAAGAAGCGCACCGTATGGGCCTGAAGGGAATCACCATTTACCTCGCCGGCTCCAGAAGCGATCAGCCTCTCGCTCCGCCGTCCGGCTGCCGCTTTTGCAATTTGAGTTCCCGGCTCGATTGCCGCAAGAACTGCTAAATTTTCTTGATTAAAGAAACAACAATTGGTATTATATAATAGTTGATCAGGTCGTCCCAGCCTTGAAAACACCCCGGGCATTTTTTCAATATCCCCGAAGGATTTTCGATAAACTTGGTGCCGGCGTAAATTGCATGCAGCAAAATATGGAAATAATAGTAACGGAACGCGATTCATAACGCAGCAAAAATGGGTGAAGCCAGTCAACAGCATGAGTTTTCAGCCTGGTGAATCTGCAGCACAAGCGGGAGGTGATGGGTTTATTCTCAATACCGCAGCTTTCTGCTGTTTTGTTTTGACAACTCCAAAAAAGGTGGTGTTTAAACTTGTCTAATGGGGCACTCCCATTATATGCCGTATACGCATCCATTATCGGCATCCTGTTCGCATGGTACCTTACCTCCTGGGTTTTGAAGCAGCCGCCCGGAACAAAAAGAATGATTGAGATTTCCGGCGCCATCCAGGAAGGGGCCATGGCCTATTTAAACAGGCAGTACAAAACTATCGCGGCAGTCGGAATTATTATCGCCGTTTTACTTTATTTCGGCCTGGGCTGGATAACTACTTTGGGCTTTATCGTGGGAGCGGTTTTTTCCGGACTGTGCGGCTACGTCGGAATGAATGTTTCCGTGCGGAGCAACCTCCGCGTCGGGGAAGCCGCCAAAAAAGGCCTCCCTTTCGCCCTCCTGGTCGCCTTCAAAGGCGGAGCGGTTACGGGCCTTATGTGTGTCAGTCTCGGGCTGCTCGGAGTCGCGGGAATGTATTTTCTTTTCAGGGATCCGACCTATCTTGTCGGTCTGGGCTTCGGCGGCAGCCTGATTAGCGTCTTCGCGCGTCTCGGGGGCGGTATTTACACCAAGAGCGCCGACGTGGGCGCGGACCTGGTGGGTAAAGTGGAAGCCGGCATACCGGAAGACGATCCGCGCAACCCGGCCGTCATCGCCGACAACGTGGGAGACAACGTGGGCGACTGCGCGGGCATGGCCGCGGACCTGTTTGAAACCTACGCCATTACGGCCATCGGCGCCATGCTTCTGGGGCAGCTCTTCTTCCCCGGCAAGGAACAGTACGTGGTCTATCCCCTGGTTCTCGGCGGCATCGCCATCATCGCCACCATAATCGGCAGCTTCTTCGTGCGCCTCGGCCAGGGCAAGGAAATAATGTCGGCCCTTTACAAGGGCCTTGCCGCATCGGCAATCATATCCCTGATCGGATTTTATCCCGCCACCACGTATATTTTCGGTTCGGCGCAGTATTTCTACACCGCTTTGGTGGGCGTGGCGGTAACGGTAATCATCGTGTATCTTACCGACTACTACACCTCCAAACGTTTCCGGCCGGTTCAGGCCATCGCCAAAGCATCCCAGTCCGGGCACGCCACCAACATCATCAGCGGCCTGGCGGTGGCGATGGAAGCCAGCGTCTCACCAGCCATCGCCATTGTGGCGGGAATACTCGTATCGTATCTGGTCGGCGGGGTTTACGGCGTCGGCATCGCCTCAATGGCCATGCTCTCAATGACGGGCATTATTGTGGCTATCGACTCGTACGGTCCGATTACCGACAACGCCGGCGGCATTGCCGAAATGGCCGAACTGCCTCCGGAAATACGCAACATCACCGACCCGCTGGATGCCGTCGGCAATACCACCAAAGCCGTTACCAAGGGCTATGCCATCGGTTCGGCGGGTCTGGCCGCAATTGTCCTGTTCTCTGCCTATACCCAGGAAATAACCAGGGTGCGCACCGAAGCCGGGCTGCTGGGTAAAATCAGCTTTTTAGTGGAAGATCCCTGGGTCCTGGCCGGACTTTTGATCGGCGGCGCGCTGCCTTTCATCTTTTCTTCGCTGGCCATGGGCGCCGTCGGACGCGCGGCCTACGAAGTGGTAAACGAGGTGCGCCGCCAGTTCAGGGAAATCAAAGGCCTGATGGAGGGCCAGGCGCGTCCGGAGTACGGACGCTGCGTGGACATAGTCACCAAGCGGGCAATCAAAGAAATGATGATTCCCGGCCTGATTCCGGTGGCGGCTCCCCTGCTGGTAGGCTTCCTGCTCGGCGCGAAGGCGCTCGGCGGTATGCTGATGGGCGTTATCGTCACCGGGCTGTTCCTGGCGATAATGCTTACCGCCGGGGGCGGCGCCTGGGACAATGCCAAGAAGTTTATTGAAGAAGGCCAGTACGGCGGCAAAGGCACGCCCGCCCACGCAGCTGCGGTAACCGGCGACACGGTGGGCGACCCCTGCAAGGACACCGCCGGTCCGGCAATCAACCCGATGATCAAGGTGGTCAACATCGTGGCGCTGCTTATCGTCGGCTACGTGGCCATGATTGTCCGTTAACAACCGACCCGCTAAAAGCATTCACTAAAAGGGCCCCCTCCAAAGGGGGCCCGATGCTGTTGACAATCCGTCCGGCACGCCTTCCTCTTCTAAAACAGCTTTTATTTGTTCCTGTTTTGACTTTCGTCCGACAGCACGCCGTACATGAATATGGTAAACAGGGAGATGATCGTTTCTTCCGGCGAAAGGTTGTTCTCCATCAAAAAGTTCGGATTGACCACCGACCTGACGCTTGCCAGCAGCGCCGCCGTAAATATCCTGGGGTCGATTTTGCGAAAGCGCCTGCCGTCGTCCCCGGTCAGAAGATCCACATAAAACTGCTGCAACTTCTCGGCGCGGAACCGCTCAATCTTATCCCAAAGATGGGGGTAATACCTCTGCAAATCATACAGGGCCGTCGGCTGAATCAGCTTTATATTTTCAGTGATTGCCCTGAGCACGCCCAGTATTTTTTCCACCGGCTCATCAGCCGAATCAAATGCCTGCCGGATTTTCCGCCCGATATTCGACAAGAAGTCGTCCAAAACCGAATCGATTATCTCTTCCTTACTGCGAAAATACCGGTAGACGGTCCTCTTGCTGATTCCGGCGCGGGAGGCCAGTTCGTCCATGGTGACCCTGGAAAACCCCCGCTCCGCGGCAAGCTCCCTCATGGTATTTTTTATTCTTTTCCCGTAGCTCAAAACAGCACCACTCTCATTTAAAAATTGGGTCGGCATTCTCCGACCGGCGGTCAAGGGCAAAAGTGCCCGCCTATCCCGGTCAGGCAATTTTCTTTTTGAATTTCAAAATGCTCAGGGTTATGAAAACCACCGAAAAAACAAGCAGGGCGGTAACCTGCGGCACAAGATACGAAAAACCCACCCCTTTCAAAACGATCCCCCTGATAATGGAGAGGTAATAGGTCAGGGGAAGAATGTTGCCGATCCACTGGATCACGAGCGGCATGGCCTCTCTGGGGAACATAAAGCCCGACAGCATGACGCTCGGCAAAAATATAAAGAAGGACATCTGGAAAGCCTGCATCTGTGTCCTGGCAAAGTTGGAGATCAAAATGCCGATACCCAGCGAAGCGGTAATAAAGAACAGCGTCAGAAGGTAGAGCTGAAATATGCTTCCCCTGACCGGCACCCGAAACACGTAGACGCCGACCAGCAGGGCGACGGTGATCTGAAGATAGCCGAGGGCGATATAAGGGATAATCTTTCCGATCATCAGTTCGAAAGACCTGATCGGAGTAACCATCAACTGCTCCAGGGTGCCTCTTTCCCTTTCCCTGACAATGGCGGCGGCGGTCATCATCACCATGGTCATGGTGACAATCATGCCCAAAATGGCGGGCACCATGTAAAAAGCCGTGACACCGTCGGGATTGTACCAGGGTCTTACCCTTATGTCGTAGGGAATGTTCTGCGAAATCTGCGCCCTTTGAAAAATCACCTTCTGCGATTTCAGCAAACCTATGGCGTTAGCCGCCGCAACGGCCGCGGAAGACGACATGCTGTCGCTGGCATCAACGAGGACCTGCACCTGCGCGGTCTCGCCCCTCTTTACCTTCACGGCAAAGTCGGGCGGGAAAATTATGCCGACTTTTGCTTTTCCGCTGTCGATCATTTTCGTTACCTCGGCGTAACCGCCGGCAATATATGTGACATCAAAGTATCCGGAGGCGCTGAAGGCTTCCAGCAGGTCACGGCTCTCCGCCGACATGGACTGGTCGAACACGGCCGTGGGAATGTGTCTCACCTCGGTTTGAATGGCGTAGCCGAACAGCAGCAGTTGAAACATCGGCAGGGCAAAGACCATGCCTATGGTCAGCCGGTCCCGGAGCATCTGCAGGACCTCTTTTTTTAAGACGGCAATTATCCTGCTCATTAAAACACCTTCCTTCGCGCTTCCCTGGCAAGGAAAATGAAGACATCCTCCAGGGAGGGCCGGATGATTTTGGCCTTGAACCCCGTTTTTTGTTCCAGTTCCCGGAGGCTGCCTTCAGATTCAAGCAGGACGTGGAGCACCGAACCGTGAATTGAACATTCTTTGACACAAGGGAGCCCGGCAATGCCGTCGGCGGCGCCGAGCGCGTCGGGAACAGCGACCTCGACCATGCAGCCTTTAATTGCATTGTTTCTCAGATTGTCGGGAGTGTCTTCGGCAATCAGGCTTCCCTCGGAAATAAAGGCGATCCGGTGGCAGCGCTCCGCCTCGTCCATATAGTGGGTGGTGACCATGACGGTCGTCCCTTCGCCGGCCATCCTCTGAATAATTTTGAAGAACATCCGCCTGCTGGTCGGGCTGATCCCGCTCGTCGGTTCGTCGAGAAACAGGATGGACGGTCTGGAAATGATGGCGCATCCGAGCGCCAGGCGCTGCTTCCAGCCCCCGCTCAAGCTGGCCGCCATTTCGTTTTCCCTGCCTTTCAACTGCGCCATTTCCACCATCTCCCCGATCCTTTTTCTGCGCTCGCGGGCGGGAACGCTGTAAACACCTGCGTAAAAATCCAGGTTTTCATAAACCGTAAGGTCCTCGTAAAGGCTGAATTTTTGCGACATATAACCTATTTTCCGCTTGATCTTCTCGGCTTCCCCCGGCAGCTTGTATCCCAGGACGCTGCCGGAACCCGACGTGGGTTCGAGGATGCCGCAAAGCATTCTGATTGTCGTCGACTTGCCGGATCCGTTGGGGCCGAGAAAGCCGTATATCTCCCCTTTTTTTATATTGATCGACACTTTGTTGACGGCGACAAAATTGCCGAAAGCCCTGGTCAGATCCCGGGTGCTGACCGCATATTCCAATTAAACCGCCTCCCTTTCCGCCAGAAACACAAAAACGTCTTCCATTGAAGGAGGGATTATTTCCAAGTGATATATTTCAATCCCCTTGTCCGCCAGCGCTTTTGCAATTGCGGGAACCGACCTGTCCGCCTCGCGCACCGCCAGATGGTACCTGTCGCCGAAAAAGCCGGCGTCCGCGACTTCCGGCAGTCCGTTCAGAAAATCGAGGTCCTTCACGTCTGTTTTCAGTTCGACAATGCTGTACGCAAAATTTTCCTTCAGACGGCCGGGCGTGTCCGTTGACATGATTTTCCCCCCGTCCATAAAGGCTACTCTCTTGCAATACTCCGCCTCGTCCATATAAGAGGTGGATACCAGGACGGTAACCCCCTCTTTATTCAACTGGTAAAGAATTTTCCAGAATTCCTTGCGCGACTCGGGATCGACCCCGTAGGTGGGCTCGTCCAGTACAAGCAGTGAAGGCCTGGTCACCAGGGCACAGGTCAGCGAAAGTTTTTGCTTCATTCCGCCGGACAGGTCGTCCGCAAACCTGGATTTGAACCTGTTAAGGCCGGTCATCTCCAGTATCTCTCCAGCACGCCGGTCAACGGTTTTTCGGTCTATCTTATAAAGTGACGCGATGAACCTGATATTCTCCATAACGGTGAGATCTCCGTAAAGGCTGAACCTCTGGGGCATATAACCGAAAACCCCGCGCTCACTTTTCCCGCCGCCTTCTCCAAAAAGACGGACATGTCCGGAGGTGGGGGCAATCAAACCGCAGATCATCCTGAGCAGCGTGGTTTTGCCGGCCCCGTCCGGCCCCACCAGGCCGAAAATGTCACCCCGTTCCACCCTCAGGCCGACCCGGTCGACCGCTGTCATAGAGCCGAATACCTTGGTAAGGTTTTCCGTCACAACCATGCGATCACCCCCCGCTGATGGTCACGTCTGCGGGCATGCCCGGCTTTAAAAGGCCGCCCTTGTTGCTAATCCTTATTTTGACGGCGTAAACTATGTTTGCCCGCTCATTTTTTGTCTGGATCGTTTTCGGCGTATATTCGCCCTTCGACGCAATTTCTTCAATTACACCTTCATAATCTGCAGAACTGCCGCTTACCGTGAATTTAACCTTCTGCCCAAGCCTTACCTTCGGCAGTTCGTCAGTCGGAATATAGACTTTGATCCACATATCATCAAGGTCGGCTACGGTCGCGACCGAAGTGCCGGCCTGGACGAACTCGCCCTCCTCGGCGTTTTTAGACAGCACTGTCCCGTCAATTGGGCAGATAATCTTCGTGTCTTCCAGCAAGGCTTCGGATGCCTTCAGTACTGCCTCGCTGCGCTCCAGTTCGGCCTTTGCGGCCTCTATCTGTTCCGGCCTGCTGCCGGACAGCAGGAGGCTCAGCTTCGATTCCGCCGACTCCAGCTGTTTCCGGGACTGTTCCAACAACGTTTCCGCATTCTCCATCTCCGCGTCGGAAATGGCTTTTTCCAGATGCAGTGCGCGGGCCCTGTCGTAATCTCTTCCGGCCTTTTCGTAATTAATCCGGGCCGCCTCAACGGCAATCCCGGCATCCCTTATCTCCTGCTCTCTTGGTCCCGAAACGAGGTCCTCCAGCTGGGCCCTGGCCTTTACAACCCCCAGGGCGTCCCGTTCTCTCTGGGCAACCAGGTCGTTCCGGGAGATTATTGCCACCAACTGGCCCTTCTTTAACCGGTCACCGGAAGCAACTGAAAAATTTTGCAAGGTCCCCGAAAGCTTCGCCCTCAGTTCCACCTGCGTGGCTTCAATAGTGCCCGTCGCCTCAAGCACAGGCGGCCGCTTCCCGGCAACGAGCCTGACATATCCCTGGTATGCCGCGGCGCCGATTACCGCTGCCGCCAGTACTGCCGCCAAAACTCTCTTCTTCATTTTTTATCCCCCCGCACTTCATCATTATCCGCCAGTCAACCACATAGAGAAAGTAAACTATATAAACTGTGTTGGTTTACTTATAGTATTATTATACAGACTCCCGTACTTCTTCAAAAGGGGTTATTTTCAGGCACAAGTAAAATGCCGCGCCAAAGAGTGCGGCTGCGGCTGTCAACAAAGCGCCCCGAGGGTGAAACACGCTCTCAAGCGCTGCGCAAGTCGTTCGCCGCCGGCAAGGGCGCTGCCCGCCTGCGCGGGGTTGCGGACGTGCCGCTCCCGTTTCCTTCACCTCAAGGTTCCGGACAGTTTGTAAACAGTCTGAGCCGCACTAAACAGTGCGGCCCATCAGTACGACTCAAGAATAAGAATTAAGAAGGCTTACGCGCCACGTCCTTCAAGCTCCCCGATCAACTGCCAGATGCGGGGGTCTTCCAGACCGAGCCGCCACACCCCGATACCGGGAATACCCATCTGCAGGGCCAGATCGAGCCTGGCGGCGAAGCTGCGGGCCTCTTCAAACCAGACTACGTGCTCCACGCCGTTTTCCTCATAAGTGTACGTGGATTCCTGCGCCCCGTCATCAAACCTGATTTCCGCCCCGAAACGTTCAGCCCTCGCCACGGCTTCTTCGTAAGACAGCTCCCGGGGCAATTCGGTGCTGGCAGACCAGTCGCGACCGTAAACCGCCATCCCCAGCCGGATCTTCTCGCGGGGGATAACGGTTATCGCGTAATCAAGCACGTCCCTGACGAAGCCTGTCGAAGCGATGGGACCAGGTTCGGCGACGTGCTCGTCGTAAGCCAGCACATACACCTGGTCGCTGTGCCGGGCGAGATCGGAGTAGCTGAATGCTCCAGAAAACGGGTGGGCCGGGTCGTCCCGCAATTCGGGGGGTACCGATATGGTGACCAGCAGGCCGTACAATTTCAGCGCCTGATAGAGTTCCGACATAAACGCGGTCATAAAGGGCCTGTCTTCGGGGGGCACGAACTCGAAATCTATGTTTACCCCCTGGAATCCGTAACCGGAAAGAGTATTCGCTATGTTTTCCACGAGCGCCTGGCGCAAGCCCGCGCTGGCCAGCAGACGGTGAATCAACGGGCCGTACCGGCGGCTCGCGTAGTTGTGGACAATGGCAAGTACCGGTATGCCGAACTTCCTTATCACTTCCAGAGTCTCCCGGTCGGACTGATCAACCAGGGCGCCTTTCTCCGTAACCCCGAACCAGAACGGAATCAGACTGTCAATCGCCCCGCCGTGCACTCTGAGGCCGTCAACCGCCGCCGCCTCGCTCACGTAGTACCAGTTGTTTTCAAAGGTTTTCCCCTGCCGGTCCATAAAAAAGCGGTTCTCCTTCCCGGTCGGAATATTTGACAATGGTCCGTCTTAACTGCTATATTATGGAATCGGCCGGAAATATGTGATGCGGGGCGAAAAAAACTTCAACCTCCCTGTTTGACGGGACCTGCCGAAAACTTTCATGGACTGTAAAGCTCCAGCAATACGGCCGCGGTGGTTTCGGGAAGGTCGTCCCCGGTTACGGTCAGTTCCTTTTCTATCCTGTAGCCGGGGAAATTTTTCAGAAATTCGTCCGGGCCGGTTATCGGGAAATCAATATAATCGGTTTTATAATGCATGGGCACAACGTATTTCGGACCCAGCTGTCCCGTCACTCTGGCGGCCTCGGCGGGACCGACGGTGAAATGGCCTCCCACCGGTATCAACAGAACATCAACGGCTCCGATTTCTCCCAACTGCTTTTTATCCAGCACGTGACCCAGATCCCCCAGGTGGCAGATCCTCAAACCGCCCGCCTCTATAATGAAGATGATATTCCTCCCCCGCAGGCTGCCTTTAACGGGATCGTGGTGTGAAAGGACTCCCGTTACCGCAATGCCGCCCGGGGAATGCCGTCCCTCTTTTTGAACCACGTCCGGCTTGCCCGGAACAACCTCGACCGCGTTGTGGTCAAAGTGCTGGTGACTGACCGTAACGATGTCCGCCGGAACGGCCGGTTCAGGGTACCCCAGTTTCCGGTCGAAAGGATCGGTAATTATTGTCTTCCCGTCAGGCAATTCAATCAAAAAGCACGCGTGACCAAGCCAGCGTATTTTCACTCTCGCCTTCCTCCTTCTCAATACAGTTTTGCCGTCACCACCAGGTTATTTTATTTTGCCGGCAATTACAATATGCCTGCTTGCCGTTCAAACCGTCTTTGCGGAGAAAATCTGATATTACCATGATAAGGCACCCATTTTTTATTTTTTAAAGTTTAAATGTCGGTTTTAAAATTAATAATAATCCGTAGAGTGGAGTGAATGAAAATGCTCAACCGGCGTACCAAATCCGTCGAAATGCTGATGGCAGAAAAAGAAAAGAGTCCACACCGGCTGCCGCGCACTCTGGGAGCCTTCGACCTCACGGCTTTGGGGGTGGGGGCCATTATCGGAACGGGCATTTTCGTCCTTACCGGGGTGGCCTCGGCAAATTTTGCCGGTCCCGGGGTGGTTTTGTCTTTTGCGCTGGCGGGCGTGGCCAGCGGTCTTGCCGCGATTGTTTACGCCGAAATGGCTTCAATGATCCCGGTGGCGGGCAGCGCTTACACTTTCTCCTACGTCTCGCTCGGTGAACTTCCGGCCTGGCTGGTGGGATGGAACCTCATTCTGGAGTATCTCGTGGCGGCGGGCGCGGTCGCCATAGGATGGAGTTCCTACCTGACCGATCTGCTGCGCTCGGCCGGGCTGGCGCTGCCGGCCAAAATCACCGCCTCCCCGCCGGACGGGGGTATTGTAAATCTCCCGGCAGCGCTCATCGTACTCGCGCTTACGGCCCTGATCATCACCGGCACCCGGCACAGTGCGACGGCAAATAAATTCGTGGTGTCGGCCAAGCTTCTCGCCATACTGCTGTTTATCTTTCTGGGCTTCAAGCATGTCGATCCGGCCAACTGGCGGCCCTTTACACCCTTTGGTTTCGGCGGCGTCATACAGGGAGCGGCCATCGTGTTCTTCTCCTATATAGGTTTCGACGCCGTGTCCACGGCGGCGGAAGAGGTGAAAAACCCGCGGCGGGACCTGACCGTCGGCATCATCGCGTCCCTCACCCTGGCCACCGTTCTCTATATTCTGGTCTCCCTGGTTTTAACCGGAATGGTTCCATACACGGCACTCAACACGGCCTCCCCGGTGGCGGACGCGATGCTGCGGGCCGGGCTCCCCCGGGCCGCCGCCGTTATCTCGGCGGGCGCCCTCGCCGGGTTGACAAGCGTCCTGCTCGCCGTCCTCTACGGACAAAGCCGCATATTCTTTGCCATGGCCCGGGACGGCCTGCTCCCGCCTATTTTCGACTGGGTACATCCCCGCTTGAAAACCCCTTTGTGGGACAGCGTAATCATCGGTCTGGCCGTGGCTGCCATTGGAGCCTTTCTACCCATCACCACCGTCGCGGAACTGGCCAATATCGGAACGTTGAGCGCTTTCACCGCCGTATCGCTGGGCCTCTTGATCATGCGCAAAAAACAGCCCGCGCTGCCCAGACCCTTCCGCGTCCCCTGGGTGCCCTGGCTTCCCGTTTTAAGCATGGCCGCTTCCGTATATCTCGCTTTAAACCTGCCGAGGCTCACCTGGATACGCTTTGTGGTATGGATTGCCGCCGGACTCGCCGTTTACTTCGCTTACGGCATTAAACACAGCCTGCTGGCCGGGGAGCGTGCACCGGCAGCCCCCGGAAAAATTGTCGCGGAACCGGCCTTGAAAAAGTATGCCGGCTTGCGAAAAAACGGCGGCAAACCATAAACCGCTCAAAAACACCGCCCACCCGCAGCACGAGCGAAGAATCAACTTTTCAGTCCCAAAAAATCCGCCGCCTGACAGGAAATCCGCCAGACGCATATAAATATTATTGGAACTGGAGCCGAAAACAAATTAAAAAAAACGGGGAACTGAACGCGATGTACGACGTAATTATCGCGGGAGCCGGGCCGTCCGGGTCGACACTGGCGTGCAGGCTTGCCGGGGCCGGTATGGAAGTGCTTGTGCTGGAAAAAGATCAAATACCCAGGGAAAAGCCCTGCGGCGGAGGAGTAACATACAAAACTTCCCGCCTGTTTGATTTTTCATGGCAGGAGACGGTGGAAGACACGGTCCGCACCGTAATTTTCAACTTCCGGGGAAAGGGTGAGGTGAAGGTTGATTCTCCTCTTCCCGTGGCATATATGGTAATGCGGCGTAATTTCGACAGGCTGCTGGCAGAACGGGCCAGGGCGGCCGGGGCGGTGATACTCGAAGGAACAGCCCTGAAGGAAATAACTGCAGGCAACGGCGGGGTTTTAATATCGGCAGGCGGCAAAATTTACCGGGGGAAACTCTTCGCAGGTGCGGACGGTGTAAACGGCAGGTCGGCCAGACAGCTCGGCCTGTACAGCCCAAAAGAAACGGGACCGACCCTGGAGGTTGAGATTGAATGCTCCCCGGAGATTTTGGGAAAAAGCCGCGGCACCATTAAAATAGACTGCGGCGCCGCACCCTGGGGATACGGCTGGATATTCCCCAAGAAAAATCACCTCTCCACCGGTGTCGGCGCGTTCATGCACAATGTCAAGGGGCTCAGGCGGCACCTGCACGACTTCTTGCACAGGGAGGGCCTCGGCGGCGCGAAGGCGTTGAGCTGCAGGGGTTATCCCATACCCATCGGCGGCGGCAGAAAGAAGAAAATACATGCCAAATCCGCAATACTCCTGGGGGACGCCGCAGGGCTGGTCGATCCTTTCTGCGGAGAGGGCATATATTACGTCATCAAGAGCGCCTACCTGGCCGCGCAGGCGATTCTCGACAACGCGACAAGTTTGGGCGACGCTCCCGGGTACTATCAGGAACTTGTCGACAGGCAGATCACCGCCGAGCTGGCAATAGCCCGCAGGCTGGCCAGGATATTTTACACTTTCCCGTCGGCCTCCTTCAATCTTATTGAAAGAAGGCCGGAGATAGCGGAGCAAATGATCAGGATTGTCTACGGGGAAGGGAATTTCTCCGACCTGAAAGACGCGGCCTTACAGGTTATTCGCAACATCCTTTCAATGAAAAGAACATCCCGCGCCTGATCTGCAAAAAGAAGTTAATGTCTAACGGCTGTCTTTTACCGCTTCAACCTTGCTTTTCAACACTGCCCATACGCCGGGGTCCTCCAGCCCGAGCCTCCAGACGGCGATTCCCCTTAAAGCGTACCTGTCGACGATTTCAAGCTTGTGGGTGAGGCTCGAAGCATTTTCAAACCAGACCTGGTGATTCCGTCCGTCATCGTCCCTGTAGAAAAAATAGGGAACCTTCGCCCGGTCATCCCAGGATACCCCTACTCCCCGGGAAACTGCCGTCTCCACGGCCTGCGGGTAAGACAGATATGCGGGATGCATTCCTCCTTCCTCCCAGTCAAAGCCGTAGCCGGGTATCCCGAGCAGGATCTTTTCCGGAGGAATCTTCTCACACGCGTACCCGGCGACATCACTCACCCAGCCGCAGGAGGCAACGGGCCCCGGTCCGCTGGAGTAACCGTGCTCGTCGTAAGTCATCAGCACCACGTAATGGGAATTGCGTCCGATTGCCTCGTAGTCAAAAGGACCGGACCAGGTGTTGGCGGGGTCGTCCCACTTCTTTGCCGGTACACACACGGTGACTTTATAACCCTGCGGGGCAAGCCTCCGGTACAGTTCCCCGACGAGCGAAGAAAACTTGTCCCTGTCATTCGGATAAACATGCTCTATATCCAGATTGACGCCGTCGTAGCCGTTTTCCTTTATTAAATTTTCCAACTGGTTGACAAACCTGCTCCTTGTGTCTGGAGTCAACAGCATGTCCGAGGCGAGCTTTTCGCCCTTCACCCCGTCCGGGTATAACAGATTGTGGACAAGGGCAAACACCTGCACATTATTCTCATGCGCTCTTCTTATTACCTCATTTTTTTCCACCGCGGCCGGTCCCTCACCGGCGGAGTGCACCTCCACCGCCGCGCCGTCAGTCGGTGAAAGCCTGTACCAGAAAGGGACAATCGCACTCAGCTGGTCGCTGTTTGTCTCCATAACCCCGAAGGAGTCGGGATGGTATTTCTCCCCGTCGACGTAAAAACCGAGGATGTACCTGCTTTTCAACGTCCTCTCACCGGCCGGGTAATTGTTTCTGTTCGCGGTAACATAAATTTTTTGTCCAGGATAAATGTTGCTGGTGGAAAAACCGTTCATGCGCATCAGTTCCTGGTACGGCACGCCGTATTTTTGGGCAATTGAAAAAAGCGTGTCGCCAATTTTTACCGTATAAACCAGGCCTTCAGCAATCCAGAGTTTCTGCCCCGTGTATATCGTATCGGAATCAAGGCCGTTTTCTGCCTTGATTTCGTTTACAGTCACTCCGAATTTCTTCCCTATGGAAAACAAGGTGTCTCCTTTTTGTACTATGTAAGTCTGGGCGAGAAGCGGCGAAGCGCAGAACAGGACAGCGGCGGCGGCAGCTATTATTACTGCCAGTCTTGCGGAATTTTTCAACAAAAACACCTTCCGTACAACTTCCGTGTAAATTAATTATACCGGGGGAAGGTTTTACTTTCACCGCCAAATTAATGGCATTTTTTTAAATAAATGCCAC
>Ga0116192_1000372_pt1 | contig 34555 bp, 30 predicted proteins | sample AD_UKC113_MetaG_FD_89876 | JGI IMG/M metagenome (GOLD analysis project Ga0116192, IMG submission 89876) | Active sludge microbial communities of municipal wastewater-treating anaerobic digesters from Hong Kong - AD_UKC113_MetaG | ecosystem: Engineered > Bioreactor > Anaerobic > Digestate...
CCCAAGCGCGCCGACTTGAAGGCGGCATCGGCATTGCGCGGGGTGATTTGCAGCCATTCGACTCCATTTTGAGTGGCTTGTTCTTTACTGACGAAGCTACGCTCCAGCTTGACCGGATCCAGCAACAGCGCCAGCGGACTATTGGCCTCTTCCGCGCCCTGTGCACGCTTACTGACTTGGCTCAGATCCGGGTCATAGACCCATACCGCAGTGCCATCGGCCACGATCAATTGCGCATACGGCTTGACGTATTCCCAGCGGAACTGCTTGGGCGCGGCCACTGCCACGCGGCCGGAGGAACGCTCCTTCAACTTGCCGCCGGGGGCATAGACTTGCTGATTGAACTGCCCGTCCAAACCTTTCAGGTCTTTGCTGAAACTGTTCAGCGCATCGCGCGCGCCAGCATTGGCCCAATTCGCGCTTAGCAGCAAAGTAATGGTGAAAATTGCAGCGGTGGGTTTCATGCCATAAATCCCTATGACCTGCCATGCAGTGTGGCGTACTTCACCTGAATGGCACGCTAGGCCTGTGCCGCGAATGTCCCGATTGGACGCGCTGGTGAAAACAAGAACCCCTGCCCGAAAGCACAAGCCATTTCCTGCAAGTATTCGCATTGTTCGCGCGTTTCAATACCTTCCGCAACCACATCCATGCCTAGCGTATTGGCCAATGCCAGCACCGCTCGCACGACCGCCGTACTGCCGCCTTGGTGCCCCCGTTGCAGCGCACTCACAAACGACCGATCAATTTTGAGCGTTTGCAGGGGGAAGCGGTGCAAATAACTGAGCGAAGAATAACCTGTGCCGAAATCATCCAAGACGGCCGCAACTCCCGCTTTACGCAATCTAGTCAATGTACACAGCACTTGTTCTGGATTCTCCAGCAGCGCGCCTTCGGTCAACTCTATTCGTAACCGCCGCGCCGGCAGCGCATGACGTACTAGCAACTGCAGCAGACGATCGGCTAAATCAGCAGCTCGGAAATGTCGCGGTGATACATTGATGGTGACGTAGGTATTCGCATCAGGGAACCTTGCAATCACCCCGCACGTGGCTTCGTACATCAACCAGTCGATTTGATCGATGCTGCCGTTATCTTCGGCCACCGCTAAAAAAGCATCCGGTGCCAACACGCCCCGTTCCGGGTGTTGCCATCGCAGCAATGCTTCATATCCCATCACATGGCCGTCGCGCAGACGCACGATTGGTTGAAAATATGGTTCAAATTCTTCCCGTTGGATAGCCCGCCGCAAGTCGCTTTCCAAGGTCATGACAAGCAATGCTTGCTGGTGGAGCCGCTCATCGAACATTTCGAATCGGTGGCGTCCATGCGCTTTGGCGCGATACATCGCAACATCCGCGTCGCGAAGGATATCTTCGGCACCCTGATAATTCATGTGTCCAATCACGATCCCCACACTTGCTGACGTAAACAGCTCTGAGCCTGCAATCAGCATCGGCACGCTCAACGCATCAATCACCCGTTGCGCAACATGGCAGACGGATTCTTGACTGGCCGTCGTTTCAAGCAAAATTGCGAACTCATCGCCACCTAAGCGCGCGACCAGATCAGGGGGGCGGACACAGACTTCCAATCGATGCGCAACTTCTTGCAGCATCGCATCACCGACATGGTGCCCAATACTGTCATTGACCACCTTGAAACGATCCAAGTCGAGGTATAGCACCGCATACCCTTGTTGGAAGTTACGCTGATATCGATCGCGTGCGCGGGACATTGCTTCATAGAAGTAAGCCCGGTTGGGCAAACCTGTCAAAGCGTCGTGCAAGGATGAATAGGCAAGCTGCTGCTCGGCGCGTTGCCGCTCGTTGATTTGCTCACGCAACTGCTGCACGGTATCGGCCAGTTCATGTGTGCGCTCGTCAACCCGCAGCTCCAGCTCGACACGCGCCTGTTTGCGTTGCATCGCGGTGAGAATGTGCTGAGCAACGAATGCGAGAAGGCTGCGATCTTCCTCGGTATAACGATTGGGTTGGTCGTAACTTTGCACGATTACCGCCCCATGCACGACGCCGTCGGCAATCATGGGAACGCCTAGCCAGTCCAAGCTTTGCGGCCCAAGCGCGTGATCCTCGGATAAGCCGAATGCTTTCAACAAGTCTGCTGATGGCCCCATCGCCGCACGCCCGTGCTGGATTACCGCCATGGTCAGGCTGTTACGCAGCTCGGAAACGGGCACCTCTTCCTTGGTATCGATCAACGGGTATGGATTTTCGTCGGCGTAGTACATATATCGCCTGGTATCTCGTTGCCGATTATGCAGCGCGATATACATATTCTTGGCATACATCAGACGCTCAACAATGGCATGTATCGCACGCAACATCTCGTCCATGTCAAGATTGCTACTGGCTAAATCTGCGATCGCATACAACGCATTGTGTAGTTGCGCCGTTTTTTCTAGACGTGCAATCGTGCATTGCTGCGCGACCAATTGTGCGTGCAATGCGGGTTCGCCCGCCCCCACTTCACCTGTGCTCGATGTTGACATCCGCATGCTGCTGACACAGCCCCCTGCCGTCTGCGCATTTGCCCATACCCTACAGCAACGCGAGGCAGTGTTGTCAGCGGTCGAAATGTCTTAATGACGCGGCGGAGGCGGTGCTAGCACGGTGCGGTCGCCGTTGTGTTCGGGGGTGCTGACAACCCCGGCCGCTTCCATCGCCTCCACCAAACGGGCTGCACGGTTGTAACCAATCTTCAGGCGCCGCTGGACGCCAGAGATCGACGCGCGCCGGGTTTCAGTCACGATTTGCACGGCTTGGTCATACAGCGGGTCGGCTTCGGGATCATCGCTACTTGCCGCTTCCGGCAGCCCATTGGCCCCCACGCTGCTGCCGTCGTACAGGGTTTGCGCTTCCTCCAGTACTCCTTCGATGTAATCCGGGCCGCCGGCTTGCTTGAGAAACTCCACCACCCGATGCACTTCTTCATCGGACACAAACGCGCCATGCACGCGCTCGGGCATGGCGGTGCCCGGCGGCAGATACAGCATGTCACCGTGGCCCAAGAGGGTTTCCGCGCCGCTTTGATCCAAGATCGTGCGCGAGTCGATTTTGCTGCTGACCTGGAAGGCAATTCGGGTGGGAATATTGGCCTTGATCAAGCCGGTGATCACATCCACCGAGGGCCGTTGCGTGGCCAAGATCAAATGCACGCCGGCAGCGCGCGCTTTTTGCGCCAACCTGGCGATGAGTTCTTCCACTTTTTTGCCGACGATCATCATCATGTCGGCAAATTCGTCGATGAACACCACGATAAACGGCAGCGGCTCCAGCGTGGGCGGTGCTTCGTTGGCGTCGGGGTTGACCTTGAACAGCGGATCCATCATCGGCTGCCCAGCCTCGATGGCGTCCTTCACTTTTTTATTGAACCCAGCCAAATTGCGCACGCCCACCGCACTCATCAGCTTGTAGCGGCGTTCCATTTCCGCCACGCACCAGCGCAGGCCGTTGGCGGCTTCTTTCATATCGGTGACCACCGGCGCCAACAGGTGCGGGATGCCTTGATACACCGACAGTTCCAGCATCTTCGGGTCGATCATCAGCATCCGCACATCGCGTGCCGAAGCCTTGTACAGCAGCGACAGCACCATCGCATTGACTGCCACCGACTTGCCCGAACCGGTGGTGCCGGCGACCAGCAAATGCGGCATGCGTGCAAGGTCGGCCACGATGGGCTTGCCCGCGATGTCCTTGCCCAGCGCCAAGGTCAGTGGACTGGCGGATTTGTCGTATTCCTTCGAGCGCAGCAATTCCGACAAATAGATCATTTCGCGCGAGGTATTTGGCGTTTCCAAACCAATTACAGACTTGCCCGGGATCACATCCACCACACGCACCGACTTCACGCTCAGACCGCGCGCGATGTCTTTGTCCAAGGATGAAATCTGGCTGACTTTGACACCTGCCGCTGGCTGCACTTCAAAACGAGTGATGACCGGGCCTGGATAAGCCCCCACCACTTCAGCATCGATGCGAAAATCTTTGAGCTTGAATTCGATCTGCCGCGATAGCGTTTCAAGCGTCTGCGCGTCGTAACCCTTGGGCTGCGGTTTGGGATCATCCAGCAAGGCCAGCGGTGCAATGCCGCTGCCGTCGTTGACATGAAACAGCGGAATTTGCTGCTCGCGCTTGGCGCGGTCGCTTTTTTCCACCGCAGGCGCGGCCGGCGGCTCGATCTTGACCTTTTCGCGGCGCAGTCTGGCTTCCGAATCGGCTTTGCGTGCATCCTCACGTGCATCGCGTAGCACGCGCGCTTCGTTCCATTCGCTGGCTTGCTTGGCACCCTGTCTTGCGCCGCGATCGAGCAGCGCCGGTAGCGCCAACACCCAGCCGCCCACGCGATCCATCACTGCCAACCATGACAGACCGGTTGCCAAGGTGACCGAAATTAGAAACAAGCTGAGCAAAAATAAATTGGCGCCCAAGGGGCCAAACAATGTGTGCAGTGAATTGGCGGTCAAGCGCCCCAAGACCCCACCACTACCCGCCGAAAACGCATTACCACCGGCAACGCGCAAGGACAAAAGGCCGCACGTTGCCACCAAAAATCCCACGATCCCCACCAGCCGCAAAGCCGGCCCAAGGTCCACGTGGCCATCGCCATCGGTATCCATCCCAAACAGGGCGATCCAGGCAATCGCGCCCAAGATAATAGGCAGCAAAAACGCGGTGTAACCGCTGAGGAACAACAGAAAGCTGGCCAGCCATGCGCCCGCCAAGCCACCGATATTGTGCACCGGGGCCAGCAAGCTGGTTTCACGATCCCAGCCCGGGTCGGCCGGCGAATAGGTAAACAAGCACGCCAGCAAATACAGCAATACCGGCGCGATCACGATCAGCGCAAGGTCACGCCACAGCCGCTGCCGACGCGGGTTGCCCCCCGTCGTTGCTGTGCCGGTTTTGACGGCTGCCTTGCGGCCGGCCTTGGCTACTTCGGATGCCGCTTTTGCCACCTGTGACCTTGCCTCATAAAATCCCCCTATCGGTTTGATATTACGACATTTGTCACACTTGGCGATGAAACATTCGCAATTTGGCAAGCCACAGCGTTGCAGACACGATGCCTTGCCTTGTCGCGGCCCCGCCGCCAAGCTATGGGATTCATTTCCGCAACACGGGATGCCTCGTTGCCATGACCACTACCAAACACACCCGCCTGCTCATCCTCGGTTCCGGCCCCGCCGGCTGGACCGCCGCCGTGTATGCCGCGCGCGCCAATCTCAAGCCCGTGGTCATCACCGGCATGCAAATGGGTGGCCAGCTGATGACCACCACCGAGGTGGACAACTGGCCGGGTGATGCCCATGGCCTGCTGGGCCCGGACTTGATGACGCGCTTGCAGGCCCACGCCGAGCGTTTTGATACCGAAGTGGTGTTTGATCACATCCATACCGCCGATCTATCGCAGCGGCCATTCCGGCTCAAAGGTGATTCTGGCGACTACACCTGTGACGCACTCATCATCGCCACCGGGGCCACCGCCAAATACCTAGGCATCCCTTCGGAGGACACCTTCAAAGGCCGCGGTGTATCCGCCTGTGCCACCTGCGACGGCTTTTTCTACAAGGATCAGGATGTGGCGGTGATCGGCGGTGGCAATACCGCCGTGGAAGAAGCTTTGTACCTGTCCAACATCGCCCGCAAGGTCTATCTGGTGCATCGCCGTGACACCCTGCGTGCCGAAAAAATCATGCAGGACAAGTTGTTTGCCAAAGTCGCCGCCGGCAAAATCGAAACTGTCTGGCATCACACCGTGGATGAAGTGCTTGGCACGGATGCAGGCGTCACCGGGATGCGGCTGAAATCCATGCTGGATGACAGCACCCGCGAAGTCGCCGTGCAGGGGTTCTTTGTCGCTATTGGCCATAGCCCCAACACCTCGTTGTTCGATGGCCAGTTGGATATGAGAAATGGCTACTTGAAGATCCAAACCGGGTTGGAAGGCAACGCCACTCAGACCAGCACCCCCGGTGTGTTTGCGGCAGGTGACGTGGCCGACCAAGTGTACCGGCAAGCTATTACCTCGGCGGGGTTTGGCTGCATGGCCGCGCTGGACGCCGAAAAGTTTTTGGACGAAGGCCACTAAGCCGCGCGCGCAGGCCATTCGCATGCCCCTGCGCCTATTCGAACTGGGGCCTGATCCACAGGCCCCATTTCCACCGGTACATGCCGCGCTGGATGACCCCGATGGCCTGCTGGCGGTTGGCGGCGACCTTTCCCCGCAACGGTTTCTACGCGCCTATTACCACGGCATTTTCCCGTGGTTTTCCGATGGCGAGCCTCTTTTGTGGTGGGCCCCCTCGCAGCGCGCCGTCTTTCGCAGCAACGGCGTGCACGTGTCGCGGCGTTTGCAACGCAAACTACGCAACAGCGGGTGGCGGGTGCGCGCCGATACCGCTTTTGCAAAGGTCGTCGCCGGCTGTGCAGCGCCGCGTGATGGGCACGCCGGCACCTGGATCACCCGCAACATGCAAGACGCTTACGTACAGTTGCACCAACTGGGCATCGCACACAGCATCGAGGTCTTTGCAGGTGAGCAACTGGTGGGCGGGCTGTTAGGTCTGTCGTTTGGGCAGATGTTCTGCGGCGATAGCATGTACTCACTGCACTCGGGCGCGTCGTCACTGGCGTTGGCCGGCTTGGCTTGGCGCTTGCGCGCATGGGGCTGGCCGCTGATCGACGCGCAAGTGCCCAATGCGCATACCCAGCGCTTGGGGGTCGAAGTTTGGCCACGCGCGCACTACATGGCTGCACTGACCCAGTTGCGTGACCGCCCCGCCGATGCCGGTCACTGGCGCGAACGGTTCGGAACGTGGGCCGCCGCCGACGTGCTGACGCCCTGCGATTAACGGGATTTTTGCAAGAATCGCCGTAACGTGTCAGAATGTTGGACTTTCGAGCCGGCATTACTTGGCTCCCATTGCTTCAGACTCAGGAATTGCTCCGGCATACACATGGCGAAAGACGACGTCATCGAATTCGAAGGCACGATCTCCGAAACCCTCCCGAACACTATGTTCCGGGTCAAGCTGGAGAATGGCCACGAGATCATCGCCCACATCTCCGGCCGCATGCGCAAGAACTACATTCGCATTCTGACCGGCGACAAGGTCAAGGTGGAAATGACCCCTTACGATCTCACCAAGGGCCGTATCACCTACCGCCACCGCTGATTTAGCGTGTCGCGCTCAAGAAAAACGCCCCGGCTGGGGCGTTTTTTGTGCGCGTATCGCGCTGTGTGTCAGGTTTCTTTCACGCCCATTTCGTCCAATGCATTACGCATCAGGCTATGCGCGGCTTCGCTGAGTTTTTCGTTATCCAGCGCATAGCGAATGGTTGCTTCGATCAAGCCAAGATGGGTGCCGCAGTCAAAGCGCGTGCCGCGAAAACGGAATGCATCCACGCGCTTCGTGACCAGTAACGCGGCGATGGCGTCGGTGAGTTGAATTTCACCCCCCGCGCCCTTGGGTGTGGTTTCCAATAACTCAAAAATCGCAGGATCCAACACATAGCGGCCAACCACGGCCAGATTGCTGGGGGCCACATCCGGGTGCGGCTTTTCCACGATCTGACGGATTTGCCCCGCCTGCCCATCAAACGCATCCGTGGCCACGATGCCGTAACTGCCGGTTTGTTGCTGCGGCACGTCCTGCACCGCCACCGCACTGCCGCCACTGGCTTGCACATGCGCCACCATCTGCTTCAACGCACCGTCGCCACGGCTCCAGATCAAGTCATCCGGCAGCAACACCGCAAAAGGTGCATCACCCACCACCGGCTTTGCGCACAGCACGGCATGCCCCAAGCCCAGCGCTTCGGCTTGGGTCACAAACACTGCACGCACCCCCTCGGGCAAGACATTGCGGATCAGCGCCAGTTGATCGTGTTTGCCGGCCTTCTCCAGCTTTTGTTCCAGTTCGTAGGCTTTGTCGAAATAGTCCGCCACCGCGTGCTTGTAGCGGTTGGTGACAAACACCAAGGTCTCGCAACCGGCGGCGATGGCTTCATCCACCGCGTATTGAATCAGCGGCCGATCAACGATCGGCAGCATCTCCTTGGGCACGGTTTTGGTGGCAGGCAAAAAGCGGGTGCCTAAACCTGCAACGGGGAAGACAGCGGTACGTACGCGACGCGGTAAATGGGTAGAAGTCATCGTGTAATTCTAACCGTAGGCCAGCCCAATATCAGTCGCAACGCGGGGTATTGCAAATCAATTCTGTTGCACGCGGCGTGCCGGGAATTCGACCACGATGGCACTGCGATCGGGCACGGATTCGATCGGACTGAATTCCGGTACCGCATCACGTAGCGCACGTTCCAACGCCACCAAGTCATAGGCCTGGGCGGCATCGCGCAATTGCTTTAACGCCTGCTCCATGCGCTCTGGCTGCACCGCACGCGGGGTGGCCTGCAAAATATCAGGGTACTGGGTCTGGCTATAACGCTCATCGGCGTGAAATAGCGTTTCATGCAGGCGCTCACCTGCGCGCAGGCCGATGTACTCGATGCCGATATCCTTGCCCGGCTGCTTGCCGGCCAGGCGAATCATCTGGTCGGCCAACAGACGGATCGATACTGGATCGCCCATATCCAAGGTGTACACGGCCTGCTGTGCGCCGATCGAGGCTGCCTGCAAGATCAGCAGACAAGCTTCTGGAATAGTCATGAAGTAGCGGGTGACTTCGGGGTCGGTCACGGTGACCGGGCCGCCACGCCGAATCTGCTCGCGAAACAGCGGCACCACGCTGCCTGCCGAATCCAACACATTGCCAAAGCGCACCGTGATCATGCGCGTAGAGCGCGCATCCACCAATGCCTGGCAAGTCATTTCTGCCAAACGCTTGCTGGCCCCCAAGACATTGACCGGATCCACCGCCTTGTCGGTGGAAATCAGCACAAACGTACCGATTTGGGCATCACGACAGGCACGCGCCACCACATCGGTGGCCAGCACATTATTGCGGATTGCCTCGCGTAGTTGTTGTTGCAACAGCGGCACTTGTTTGTAGGCCGCAGCATGAAACACGGCTTCGGGTTCGGCCAATTGCAAGGCGTAGCGAATCACCGCCGGGTCGCCGCAGTCGCCCAGCACCGGGATGCAGGTGATGCCAGGGAAGTCACGGCGCAGTTCGGTTTCGGTGGTGAGCAGGGCCAGCTCGTCGATTTCGACCAAGGCGATTTTGTGCGCGCCATGACGCGCGCATTGCCGGCACAGTTCAGAGCCAATCGATCCACCCGCACCGGTGACCAGCACCGAGCGCGCACCCAGCCAGCCGCGAATGGCTTTCCAGTCGGGTGCGTGCGGCTGCCGTCCGAGCAAGTCTTCGATTGCAACTTCTTTGAGTTCACCAGGAAGAGAGCGGCCCTCCAGAATGTCCGCCAATTTCGGCACCATCCGGAACGGGATATTGCTGTCTTCGCATAAACCGATGATGCGACGCATCGCGGTTGCGTCGATCGATGGCATGGCGATGACCAGCAACTGCGCGCCGGTTTCCCGCGCGATCCGTGCCACGTCGCCAACCCGGCCCAATACCGGCAACCCTTGCAGGCGTGCGCCACGCAAGGCGGCGGCATCATCCAAAAACCCGATTGGGTCATAACGCCCGGTGCGGCGCAGATCGCGCACCAAGGCTTCACCAGACTGCCCTGCACCCAAAATCAAGACCCGCTCGGCCCCCACGGCAGTCTGCAACAAGCGGTGATCCTTCCACGCCCGGAACAGCAAGCGCGGCGTGCTGAGCAGCACGGTCAACGCAAACGGATACAACAGCAGCGCTGAGCGCGATACTAAATCCAGACGGCTGTAAAAAAACAAACCCACCACCGCCGCCAGCAGGCCCAGCAGGCTGGCCTTGAAGATGTTGACCAAATCCGGAACGCTGGCGAACCGCCACAAGCCGCGATACAGGCCGACCTGCCAAAACACCAAGCCCTGCGCCACCATCACCACCAGCACCGTGCTGGAGACGGGCACCAAGTCCAGCTGAGTGGGCTGCATGGCATAGCGCAGGTAATGCAGCCCTTGCCAGCACAGCCACACCATCAACAAGTCATGCACGATCACTGCAACGCGCGGTAACCGATGCTTGATACGATCCATCCGTGTTGTCATGAGCTGAATCCTTCGCTCTCGCCTGTTTTTCGGTGCAACCAAAACCAGAGCAGCATCGAGACTAGCCAAAATACCACGCCGCCCATGCCAGCCCCGGCTCCCCCCAGCCGCAACAGGACTAGCATGATCCCGATCGCCAGCGCCGTCCACCCCGCATATACGGCGGTGACCCTACGATGGCCGACTCTCCTCGCCAATCGCTGATACACATGCTGGACATGCGGCTGCCACCATCGCTCGCCGCGCAGTATCCGCCAAAACAAGGTCATGCCGGCATCCACCCACATCAGCGACGCAGGCAACAACCATACCAACCAAGTTGCTTTAGGTTGCGCAGGCAGGCCTACAGCAAGCAGCAAGGCCACCAGATACCCCAATACCCCACTGCCGACATCGCCCAAAAAAATGCGCGCCTTGGGGTAATTAAACGGCAAAAAGCCCAAGCACGCAGCGAGTACCGACAGTGCCAATACCTGCGCAGCACCGCTGCCGCACACGCTTGCTGCGCATGCACACAGCGCCGCCTGACTGGTTGCCAATCCATCGATGCCATCCATGAAATTCCATACGTTGACCAGTACCGGCACCAGCACGAACGCCATGATCGCCACGTCAACGGTTTGCCCTTGTCGCCACAGCGCGAAGGCAAGCACCGCTCCTGCCACCACATGCGTCACCAAACGCGGCCACGCGGGCAAGCTGCGGTGGTCATCCCACCACCCAATGCAGGCAATCACCAGCAGACCGACCCCGGCCCAGTACCAAAACACCGACGCACTCCAACCCAGCCATGCGCAGAGCAGCAAGGCAGCCACGGCAATACCGAGACCACCACCACGCGCCGTGGGTGTTTGGTGGCTGCGACGCGCACCGGGGTGATCAAGCAAGCCTTGACGATGCGCGTGCTCCAGCGCCCACAGTGTGCCCAACAGTGATGCTGCAAAGGCCGCCAGCGCTGGCAGCCACCACGGTGGGTCAGACCACGGCATAGTTCAGCAGTGGCTTGACCGTGCCCCATTCTTTGCAGCTGGGGCACTGCCAATGATGACTGCGCGCACCAAATCCGCAGCGGTTGCAGCGATAACTGGGATTTCGCACCAGTAGTTGATCGGTGATGTACTTGAGGTCATGCAATGTCGCCGGCGCGTCTTTGCCATCGGCAAGACTGAGATCGATCAAGGCGGCTTCGCCGCGTACCGAGGGGCGATCCTTGAGTTGCTGCGCCAAATATTGGCGCGCCGGCCCCACGCCTTCATCCACCTCAATCATCCGCGTTAGCGCCAATACCGGCGCAATCCCACGGTAGTGCTCACACATCCCGGCCAAAAATGCGCGTGCGCCGGTGCGCTCCCCCACTTTGGCGTAACTCTCTAACAGTGACGGCAAGATCACCGGCAAGAAATCCGGGTCATGCCGTGCGGCGCGCTCATACGCGCGGATTGCCGCTTGCGGGTTTCCAGCTTCGCTGTCCAAGCGTCCTTCCAAGATCCCGGCACGCACCGACGTGGGGTCGGCTGCGTAAGCGCGGGTAATCGCCTCACGTGCAGCGGCAATGTCGCCTTTGGCACGCTGCTTGTCGGCCAGCTCGCATTCGAACTGCCCGACCAGTTTCCCCATCGACTCGCCACTGACCTCCGCATAGCGCGTGGCATTGGTGATGGCCTTTTCCCAGTCGCGTTCTGATTGGTAGATGCCCACCAGATGCTTGAGCGCCTGCGGTGCACGTTGATCGAGTTGCGCCAAATCATTGAAGACGGTTTCGGCACGATCCAGCAAACCGGCGCGCATGTAGTCCTCGCCCAATGCGGCCAGCGCCTGAATTTTTTGGGTGTCATTCAAGTCAGTGCGTTGCGCCAGCCCTTGGTGCAAACGAATGGCACGATCCACCTCGCCACGCCGCCGGAATAGATGCCCCAAGGCCACCTGGGTTTCGAACGTATCTTTGTCCAGCTCAGCCACGTGCAAGAACAGCTCGATAGCTTTGTCTGGCTGCTCATTCAACAGATAGTTGAGGCCGCGAAAATAGGTCGAGGATAGTTTGCTGACCTGATCGCCGCTGTGCTGCTCGCCACCACGCCGACCAATCACCCAGCCCGCTAAGCCTGCGAGGGGCACAAAAATGACAAACCACATCCATTGGTCAAGCCAGGCCATGCTCAAGTTCCTGTCGGGGGCCGCCCTGTCGGCGTCACAAGCGCGCCACAGATTTGCAACGTTGCCAGCTTAACGGACTTCCGCAGAAACGGCGCCTTACTGCCACCAGAATGAAAAATACTTAGTCTTGCGTCGGCAGCGGCATCACACGAGTGACCCGTTCGCGCAATTCTTTGCCGGGTTTGAAGTGCGGCACATACTTACCAGATAGCGCCACCGCATCACCCGTTTTGGGATTGCGGCCAGTCCGTGGCGGACGGTAATTCAAAGAAAAACTGCCAAAGCCGCGAACCTCGATACGCTGACCATCGGCCAGTGCACCGCTCATCATCTGGAGCAGGGCCTTCACTGCCATATCCACATCGTCAGCTTTCAGGTGCGGCTGGCGACGAGCGAGCAGTTCGATGAGTTCGGACTTGGTCATGAAACCTTAAACACTATGGCATCCAAGAAAATGGCGACCCGGCCGAAACCGGGCCGCCATCATTGCAACCGAGGAAATTACTCGGACTTGCTGTTCAGCTGTTCACGCAACAATGCACCCAGCTTGGTGGTGCCACTGGCGGCATCGGCATTGGCCTTGTTGTATTCGGCAATGGCTTCGGCGGTTTCCGCGGCGTCCTTGTCCTTGATCGACAATTGCAGGCTGCGGCCCTTACGGTCGGTGCCCACCAGCTTGGCTTCGATTTCTTGACCGACCTTCAGCACCTGGCTGGCATCGTCCACGCGGTCGTTGCTGATGTCACGTGCGGAGACGTAGCCTTCCACGCCGTCGCCCAGATCAATGGTGGCACCCTTGGCGTCCACTTCCTTGACCGTACCCGTCACCTTGCCACCCTTCGGATGCGCCGCCATGAACTGACCCAGCGGGTCTTGTTCCATTTGCTTGACGCCCAAGGAAATGCGCTCACGCTCCGGATCCACAGCCAACACCACGGCTTCCAGGGTGTCGCCCTTCTTGTAGTTGCGGGCGATGTCTTCGCCGGTGGAGTTCCAGCTGATGTCGGACAGGTGGATCAAGCCATCGATGCCGCCATCCAGACCGATGAAGATGCCGAAATCGGTGATCGACTTGATCTGACCCGACACCTTGTCGTTCTTCTTGTGGATCGCCGCGAAGGTTTCCCACGGATTGCTGGTGACTTGCTTGATGCCCAGCGAAATGCGGCGACGCTCTTCATCCACGTCCAGCACCATGACTTCGACCTCGTCACCGACCTGCACCACCTTGGCCGGGTTGACGTTCTTGTTGGTCCAATCCATTTCGGAGACGTGCACCAAGCCTTCCACGCCCGGCTCGATTTCGACAAATGCGCCGTAATCGGTGACGTTGCTGACCTTGCCGAACACGCGGCAGTTGGACGGATAACGGCGGGCAATGTTGTCCCACGGATCTTCGCCCATTTGCTTGAGGCCCAAGCTGACGCGGTTGCGCTCTTTGTCGTACTTGAGCACGCGCACGTCCATTTCTTGACCCACTTCCACCACTTCGGACGGATGGCGCACGCGCTTCCATGCCATATCGGTGATGTGCAGCAGGCCGTCGATGCCGCCCAGATCGACGAATGCGCCGTAATCGGTCAGGTTCTTGACCACGCCTTTCAGCACGGCGCCTTCGACCAACTTCTCCAGCAGCAATTCGCGCTCTTCCGAATGCTCGGTCTCAACCACCGCACGGCGGGAAACCACCACATTATTGCGCTTGCGATCCAGCTTGATGAGCTTGAATTCCAGCTCTTTGCCTTCCAGATACACCGGGTCGCGCACCGGGCGCACATCCACCAGCGAACCCGGCAAGAACGCGCGCACGTCCTTGATATCGACGGTGAAACCGCCCTTCACCTTGCCGCTGATGCGGCCAACGATGGTGGCGTTGGCTTCCAGCGCCTCTTCCAGCTCGTCCCACACCATGGCGCGCTTGGCCTTCTCGCGCGACAACACGGTTTCGCCAAAGCCATTTTCCAGCGAGTCGAGGGCAACCTTGACCTCGTCGCCCACGCCAACATCGATTTCGCCGGCGTCGTTGCGGAACTGTTCAATCGGCACGATGCCTTCGGACTTCAGGCCGGCGTTGATCACCACCACGTCATTGGTGACGGCAACCACGATACCCTTGACGATGGCACCGGGCTTGAGCTTGGCCAAATTGGCCTGGCTGGCTTCAAACAGTTCTGCGAAAGATTCGGTAGCTACGGAATTCATGAAAAATCTCAGGTGGATACACGGGCAACCCACAGCAACGGGGCGGCCCACCTAGGTGGGTTGGCGGTAGCGCAGGATGCGCGTGGCCATGTGTGGATGAAGGAAAACCGCAGGCACACATGTGCCCACGGAACGGATCTGCAACGCCAAAAACGCAACCGTTTACGCCGCAGGACGGGACATGGCGTCCAATACCTGTGCAACGACCGTAGCGATGGGCAGGCCGGTGGTGTCGATACAAACGGCGTCTTCGGCCGGTCGCAGCGGCGCCACCGCGCGGTTGGCATCGCGGGCATCGCGGGCGAGAATCTCGCGTAGCAGACTTTCCATTGTGACTGAAACACCCTTGTCTTTCAACTGCTTATAGCGCCTATCCGCACGTTCCTCGGCGCTGGCAGTCAAAAACACTTTGTAGGCGGCATCCGGGAAGATCACCGTGCCCATGTCGCGCCCGTCGGCCACGAGACCCGGCGGTTGCCGGAACGCACGCTGCCGCTCTTTCAGCGCAGATCGCACCTCGGCAATAGCGGCAATTGCCGAAGCCGCCGCACCGGCGGTTTCGGTGCGCAAGGCATCGGTGGCATCCATGTCGTTGACGATCACCCGCAGCTCGCCATCGGCATCTTCACGAAACCCAATCACCGTATCGAAAGCGCAGCGCACCAAGGCTGAAGCATCCGACAAGTCCAGATCCGCCCAGCCGGCCGCGATACCAACGGCGCGGTACAGCGCCCCGGAATCCAGATAGTGCCACCCCAATTGTTGGGCAACGATGCGGCTGATAGTGCCTTTGCCTGACCCGGAGGGGCCGTCGATCGTCAGTACGGGAATCGGTGCGGGAGTGGGAGTCGTCATCTGCAAATTATGCCGCCACTCGGCACTGATTCGATACCTAGCATGCAATCGGGCACCTCAACCCGTTGATCTTCAAACCAAATACCCGTTAGAATGCGCGGCTTCGCTTCATTCCCATCCATTTGCCGAGGTTTCATCATGAAGGTCCTGTCCTCCCTGAAGTCGGCGAAGACCCGTCACCGCGACTGTAAGGTGGTTCGCCGTCGTGGCAAGGTCTTCGTGATCTGCAAGTCCAACCCACGTTTCAAGGCGCGTCAGCGCTGATGCAATTTTCCGCATCGTGGCATTCCATCGCCACGTGCAGGTACACAAAAAGCCGCCGCAAGGCGGCTTTTTGCATGCCGGCTGCCTGTCTTTCGGCTTAGAATCAAACGTTCCGCCAATCTCTTTGTTTGGGAGTATCACCATGCATTGCCTATCCCGCAGCCTGTTGCTGATCACGCTTGCCAGCCTGTCCGGCCTAGCCAGCGCCGGTGACACCCTGCTGATCGATCGCGCCAAGCAAACTCCTGCAAATGCGCCTAGCCACGGTATGTCGGCAGCGCAAGTGACCAGCCGCTTTGGTGCCCCAGCTTCCAAGCTGGAGCCGCGTGGCGGCCAAAAGCGCGCGTGGCCGACGATTACCCGCTGGGTGTATCCCACCTACACCGTCTATTTCGCGCATGACCGGGTGATCGACGTAGTCGCCAATCAAGCCAGTGCCGATGAAATTGGCCCCAAGCCCGCCGTGAAATAACCCAACGGGCGCGCTGTGCCCGCAACGATTGCATTCATGACCCCTATCCAGTTGCGCTTCCCCGCCGAGTGGGAACCCCAGGCGGCGATTTTGATCGCCTGGCCACATGCCAACACCGACTGGGCCGCGCGCCTAGGTGAGGTCGAGGACACCTATATCGCGCTGGTCGCGGCGATCACACGGTTTCAGCCGGTCATCATCTGCGTGGCCGATGACGATATCGAAACCTATGCCGATATCCGTCTGCGCTCCAACCGGGTGGACATGACCCGCGTGCGTTTCGTCACCGTTGCCTATGACGATACATGGCTGCGCGACTCTGGCCCGATCACCTTGCGCGACGGCAATCACTTCCGCCTGCTCGACTTCTGCTTCACCGCTTGGGGGGGCAAGTTCGAGGCCAGCCAGGATGATCGACTGGTAGCAGCACTGACCGCGCAAGGCGTGTTTGCGCATGCCCACCGTGAGCGCATCGACTTTGCTTTGGAAGGCGGCGGCATTGAAACCGACGGTGCCGGCACCTTGCTGACCACGTGGCAATGCCTGCACGAGCGTCACCCCCAAGCCTCACGCGCGGAACTCAGCGAAAAGCTTGCCGCATGGCTACAGCAAGACCGCGTGCTGTGGCTGGACCACGGCGCGCTGGAAGGCGACGATACCGATGCGCATATCGACACCCTCGCCCGCTTTGCCCCGGGTAATGCCATCGTGTTTCAAGCCTGCGATGACGCAACAGATTCGCACTATTCCGACCTCAAGGCGATGGCGGATGAAATCGCCGCACTGCGCACCCAAGACGGCCAACCTTATCGCCTGTTTCCAATGCCTTGGGCGCAGCCGATCCGTGATGGTGAACGCCGGCTTGCGGCCAGCTATGCCAACTACCTGATCATCAATGGCGCGGTGTTGATGCCGGCCTATGGCGATGCTGCCGACGACCGCGCAGCGGCGGTTTTGGCACAGGCCTATCCGGACCGCGAGATCGTACCGGTGCCCTGCCGTGCGCTGATCTGGCAAAACGGCAGCCTGCATTGCATCACCATGCAATTGCCGGAAGGAGTGCTGTGATGTCGAAATATTCAAAACTCCCCGTCGCACTGGTGCAAGAGCGCAACCATGGCGATGCCGCAGCCAATTTGGCGGTGATCGAAACCCGCGTGGCCGAAGCCGCCCGCGCCGGTGCCAAGCTGGTGTTGCTGCAAGAGCTGCACAACGGTGCATATTTTTGTCAGCACGAGGCCGTGGACGAATTTGACTTAGCCGAGCCCATCCCCGGCCCCAGCACCTCGCGTTTGTCGGCGCTGGCCAAGCAGCACGGCGTGGTGTTGGTCAGTTCACTGTTCGAAAAACGCGCCGCTGGCCTGTATCACAACACCGCCGTGGTGTTTGACGCCGACGGCAGCATGGCCGGCAAGTACCGCAAGATGCACATCCCGGACGATCCGGGCTTCTACGAAAAATTCTATTTCACCCCCGGCGATCTGGGCTTCACTCCCATCCAGACTTCGGTGGGCAAGCTGGGCGTGCTGGTGTGCTGGGATCAGTGGTACCCGGAAGCGGCGCGCATGATGGCGCTGGCCGGTGCCGAATTGCTGCTGTACCCCACCGCAATTGGTTGGGATCCCGCCGATGCACCGGACGAAAAAACCCGCCAGCGCGATGCCTGGGTGCTCAGTCATCGTGGCCATGCGGTGGCTAATGGCTTGCCGGTGCTATCGTGCAATCGCGTCGGCCACGAACCTTCGCCGCTGGGCGCTTCCGGCATCGATTTCTGGGGCAATTCCATCGTGCTGGGCCCGCAGGGCGAAGTCATCGCCGAAGCCGGCACCACGCCCACACTTCTACTGGCCGAGGTGGACATGCAGCGCAGCGAACATGTGCGCCGCATCTGGCCGTTCCTGCGCGACCGCCGTATCGACGCCTATTCCGATTTGACGAAGCGCTACCGTGACTGAGTCCTCCCTGCCGGCCAGCGCCGACTACGCCAACCAGCCCGTCATCGAAGTACAGCGCGATGGCGTCCACTACACCCTGCTGGGCACCGCGCATGTCTCCAAAGCCAGCATCGATGCGGTCAATGCGGCCATCGACAGTGGCCGCTTTGACGCCGTGGCGGTGGAGTTGGACGAACAACGCCACAAAGCACTGACCAACCCAGACGCCATGGCACAGCTGGACTTGGTCAAGGTCATCCGCGAAAAAAAAGTGGCCCCGTTTGCCGCCAATCTGGCGCTGGCCGCCTATCAGCGCCGGTTGGCAGAACAATTGGGCATCGAACCCGGCGCGGAACTCAAAGCCGCCGCTGTGGAGGCCAGCGCACGTGGGTTGTCCTTGCAATTGATCGACCGCGACGTGGGCATCACTTTTCGCCGCATTTTGCAGGGGCTTGGGTTTTGGGACCGCGCCAAGTTGATCGGCAGCGTGGGCGGCGGTTTGTTTGCCCGCGATGAAGTGTCCGAAGAAGACATCGAGCGCCTGAAAGAAGGCGATATGCTGGAATCGAGCTTTGGTGATTTTGCACGCGAAACCCCCTCGCTGTTTGCCAGTTTGATCGACGAACGCGACCAGTACATGGCGGCGAAATTACGCGAGCGCAGCGATGGTGCAAAACACGTCTTGGCGGTGGTCGGCGCTGGCCATCTGAAAGGCATGTCCCGCTATTTGGCCGACGACCAGCGCGCGCCGCAAACCGTCACCGACGCACTGGTGCAGGTCAAGCAAAAGCGCAACATCCCGTGGATCACCCTGACCTTGATGACGTTGATCATTGGCGGCATTGCATGGGGCTATTACCACGGCGGTCGCGACTTGGGCCGCGACCTGTTATTGCAGTGGGTGGCATGGACCTGCGGCCTGACCGCAATGGGGGCACTGCTGGCGGGGGCCAACCCGTTGAGTTTGCTGGCCGGCACCCTTGCCGCACCGTTCAAACCATTCCGCCCCGGCCTGCCCTCGGGCATGTTCAGCGCATTGGCCGAGGTGCGCCTGCGCAAACCCGCCTATCCGGATTTCCTGGCGCTGCGCGATGACACCCAAACCCTGCGCGGGTGGTATCGCAACAAGGTGACGCGCGTGGTGCTGGTGTTCATGCTGACCAACTTGGGCACGATCGCCGGCGAATGGATGGCCGGCGCACGTATCTTGGGCAAATTACTGCACTAAAAGCCGTCGCGACGATTTACTCGGGCCGCATATACGGGAACAACAGCACATCGCGGATTGAGCTGGAGCCAGTCAGCAGCATCACAAACCGGTCGATGCCGATGCCGAGTCCGCCGGTGGGGGCCAGGCCCACTTCCAGTGCACGAATGTAATCGGCATCAAAGTGCATGGCCTCGTCATCACCGGCATCCTTGGCGGCCACCTGCGCCTTGAAGCGTGCGGCCTGGTCTTCGGGATCGTTCAATTCCGAGAAGCCATTGGCAAGTTCCTTGCCGCCGATGAACAACTCAAAGCGGTCCGTGATACCAGGCTCACTATCGGATTCGCGCGCCAGCGGACTGACTTCCACCGGGTAATGGGTGATGAAAGTGGGTTGGATCAAGCCGGCTTCGACGGTCTTCTCAAAAATTTCCAACAGCAATTTGCCCCAGCCATAACCGGCTTTCACATAGATACCCAAACGCACGCAGTGTTGGGCCAGCGCTTCGCGGTTGCGGCAATCAGCCACCGAAATTTCCGGGTTCAATTCGCGCACAGCTTCTTCCAATTTCCAGCGGCGAAACCCTGGACCAAGGTCAATCGTGTTGCCATCCCAAATAAATTGGGTGGTGCCCATCGCCTCGCGCGCGACATCGCGCATCATGGCCTCGGTGAGATCCATCACTTCGGTGTACGTGGCATACGCCTCATACAATTCCAGCATGGTGAATTCGGGGTTGTGGCGTGTCGAAACCCCCTCGTTACGGAAGTTGCGATTGATTTCATACACACGCTCAAAACCGCCCACCACCAAGCGCTTGAGGTATAACTCGGGGGCCACGCGTAGGAATAAATCGATATCCAAAGCATTGTGGTGAGTCACGAACGGGCGCGCGGTGGCACCACCGGCGATGTAATGCATCATCGGCGTTTCCACTTCCAAGAAGCGCCGCGCATCCAACCAGCGGCGCATGCCCGCAACGATACGCGAACGTGCGATGAATACCTCACGCGCGTCGGGGGTGACGATCAAATCAACATAACGCTGGCGATAGCGTTGCTCGACATCGGCCAACCCGTGAAACTTGTCTGGTAACGGGCGCAGCGCCTTCACCAACAGACGTAAGTCATGCACCTTGACCGACAGCTCGCCGGTCTTGGTGCGCATCAAGCTGCCCTCGGCGGCGACGATATCGCCAATATCCCAGCCCTTGAATGCCTCGTAGGTTTCGCCCAGCGTGGTGCTCTGCATGAACAACTGCACGCGCCCACTCATGTCCTGCACAGTGGCAAACGCGGCCTTGCCCATCACCCGCTTGGCCAATAGTCGCCCAGCGATAGCGACCTTGCGCCCACTGGCATCCAGTGCCTCGCCAGTCCACGTCGCAGCGTCCGCGTATTCGCTTTGCAAATCGCCAGCGAAGTCTGCGCGCTTGAAATCATTGGGGAATGCCACGCCCTGCCCGCGCAACGCGGTGAGTTTGCCGCGTCGCTCGGCAATCAGGTGGTTTTCGTCGGCAATCGGCTGCGAAGTATTCGTGTCGGTCATGGCCGTGTTCTCTTGCTCGTCATTCCCGCGAAGGCGAGAATTCAGCTCTTGATCTTCAATAGGAAACGCTGGATTCCCGCCTGCGCGTGAATGACAGCAGGAAACATCAGGCCGCGTCGCTGCGTTTTGCGCCGGCTTCCAACCCCGACTTCAGGCTGGCCTCCACAAATTCATCCAGATCGCCGTCCAGCACTTTTTGCGTATCACTACGCTCAATGCCAGTGCGCAGATCCTTGATCCGGCTTTGATCCAACACGTAGTTGCGGATCTGGCTGCCCCAGCCGATGTCGGACTTGGTGGCTTCCAGTGCATCCTTCTCGGCGTTGCGCTTCTGCACTTCCAACTCGTACAACTTGGCCTTCAGCATCTTCATCGCACGGTCGCGGTTGGCATGCTGGCTGCGCTCGGTCTGGCAGGCCACCACCGTATTGGTGGGGACGTGGGTGATGCGCACCGCGGATTCGGTCTTGTTGACGTGCTGACCACCTGCACCAGACGAGCGATACACGTCGGTCTTGAGGTCGGCGGGGTTGATGTCGATGTCGATGTCGTCGTCCACTTCCGGCGCCACGAACACGCTGGTGAAGCTGGTGTGACGGCGGTTGTCGGAATCGAACGGACTCTTGCGCACGAGGCGATGCACGCCGATCTCGGTCTTCAGCCATCCATAGGCGTAGTCGCCTTCGACGCGGAAGGTGGCGGATTTGATACCCGCCACATCGCCGCCGGAGGCTTCCATCAACTCGGCTTTCCAACCGCGTGATTCGGCCCAGCGCAGATACATGCGCAGCAGCATTTCTGCCCAGTCCTGTGCCTCGGTGCCACCGGCACCGGCCTGGATATCGACGAAGGCATTGCAGCTATCCATCTTGCCGGAGAACATGCGCTGAAACTCGATCGCGCCCACGCCTTTCTCAAACTGATCGACATCGGTGACGACCGCCAGCGCGGTGTCTTCGTCGTCTTCCATTTCCGCCAGCTCCAGCAATTCGCTGGCACCGGTCAGGCCTTCTTTCAGGTTGCGAATGCCGTTGACGGTCTTGTCCAATAGCGAACGCTCGCGGCCCAGCGCCTGCGCGCGGGCGGCGTCGTTCCAGACATCGGGGTGTTCTAGTTCGCGTTCGACTTCTTCCAAACGTTCGCGCTTGGTGTCGTAGTCAAAGAAACCCCCGGAGCGCATCCAGCCGACCGGTCAGGTCAGCAATGCGGGCTCGGATGGGATTTAGCTCGATCATGTGAGAAAGCTACAGGTGAAAAGACCGCGCATTATACGGCCTTGCCATCCTTGCCACCCTTGCCTCACGCCGATCAAGTGCACATCAACCCAATTTATCGGCATCGGTGGTGAAGCTGGAACCACACCCGCAGCCGCCAGTGACATTGGGGTTTTCAAACACAAATTGTGCGTTCAAACCTTGCTGCACGTAGTCGATGCGGGTGCCGTCCACTTGCGCCAAGCTGGCCGCATCCACATAGATGCGCACGCCGGCGTCGTCAAACACGGCGTCGCCATCCACGGTATTGCGCGCCACTTCCACCTTGTAGCCCCAGCCGGAACAGCCGCTGCGGGACACGCCAAAACGGAGCCCCAGTGCAGTGGGATCCAGCTCCAGGTAGCTCAAAACACGGTTACGGGCGGATTCGGTCAATGAAATGCTCATATGGACATTGTAGCTCCGGTAAACTTGCGGACTATTTCGTGTTTGCAACGCAGGATTTCAAGATGACGACGATTTCCATCGCCCAAGCACTGGCCGGGCATGTGCCGGAAGGCGGCCAAGTGACCGTGAAAGGCTGGGTGCGTACCCGCCGTGACTCCAAAGCGGGCCTGTCCTTCGTCAATGTCAGCGATGGCTCCTGCTTTGCGCCAATTCAAGTGGTGGCCACCGATGTGCTGGCCAATTACGAAACCGAAGTGAAGCATTTGACCACGGGCTGTTCCGTGATCGCCACCGGCACCTTGGTGAAGTCACAGGGCCAGGGCCAGAGTTTTGAAGTACAGGCCACGCAGATTGACGTCGTCGGCTGGGTGGACGACCCACTGACCTACCCAATGCAACCCAAGCAACATTCGCTGGAATATCTGCGCGAGTTCGCGCATTTGCGCCCACGCACCAATCTGTTCGGCGCGGTGACGCGCATCCGCCATTGCTTGGCGCAGGCGGTGCATCGCTTCTATCACGAGCGCGGCTTTTATTGGATTTCCACGCCCATCATTACCACCAGCGACGCCGAAGGTGCCGGCCAAATGTTCCGCGTGTCCACGCTGGATATGGCCAACCTGCCACGCGATGGCAAGGGCAATGTGGACTTCAGTCGTGATTTCTTCGGCAAAGAAACCTTCCTCACCGTGTCCGGCCAGCTCAATGTGGAAGCGCACTGTCTGAGCTTGAGCAAGGTCTATACCTTCGGCCCCACCTTCCGCGCCGAGAACAGCAATACCACCCGCCATTTGGCCGAGTTCTGGATGATCGAGCCAGAAATCGCCTTTGCCGACTTGAACGATGACGCCAACCTTGCCGAAGACTTCCTGAAGTACCTGTTCAAAGCAGTCCTGGAAGAACGTGGCGACGATATTGCCTTCATCGCCGAGCGCGTGCAGAAGGATGCGATCACGCGGCTTGAAGGCTTTATCAATGCGCCGTTCGAGCGCATCGACTACACCGATGCGATCACCCTGCTGCAAAAATCCGGCAAGAAGTTCGACTTCCCGGTCGAATGGGGTCTGGATTTGCAAACCGAACACGAGCGCTGGTTGACCGAAGAACACGTGGGTCGCCCGGTGGTGGTGATGCACTACCCCGAGCAAATCAAAGCCTTCTACATGCGTCTGAACGACGACGGCAAAACCGTAGCTGCGATGGACGTACTGGCGCCGGGCATCGGTGAAATCATCGGCGGCAGCCAGCGCGAGGAACGCTTGGACGTGTTGGATGCGCGCATGGCGCAATTCGGGCTGGATCCGGCGCATTACGGCTGGTACCGCGACTTCCGCCGCTATGGCTCGGTGCCACATGCGGGCTTTGGCCTGGGCTTCGAGCGCTTGGTAGTGTATGTCTGCGGGCTGGCCAATATCCGCGACGCCATTGCGTATCCACGTGCGCCGGGCAGTGCGGAGTTCTAAGACGTGGATGCCGACCTCGTCCTGTTCTTTGCATTAACGGCATTCGCCACATCGATCGCCGGCGCAACCGCGTTCGTGATTTTTTGGCCGCTGACATTGGTGCACATTCGCGATCGGCATCCACAGATCACCGCGCAATTGGGTGAGGGCGCTTTCCTCAAGCCGCTAGCTTTGTGGTGGCTGTTACGTGGCGGCTATCGCAGCACGCCCGACACCTCGCTATCGGGGCTGGCGGCACCGGCACGCATTTCGCTGCTGGTGATTTTAGGCGGCATCGTGATGGGCGGTGTTTTGTGGATTATCGGTAAGGCAATGGCATGAATACGCACACACACGACCATTGGTGGCTGGCCACGCTCGGGCGCACCGTGATCTGGGCACGCTTGCGCGAATTGGAGGCGGGCACCGCCGAAGTGTTTGATTCAGATGGCGCGACCCTGCCCTTCGACAGCGTGGACACGGCGCGGGCGGCGTTGATGGATGCCGAGTTCGTGGAATTGGACGGGCTGGATGAAAGCGATGCACTGGCACGCGGGTTTTCGTTGCACGAAATCACGCCACCGCAGGCCAGCGATGATGCAAATTTACGTGCCTTGATGGTGCAGTCGCTGGGCGGGCGCGCTTAGCGCGCACTCCGCGCGCGTTTTGGCTAGAACGCCGCGCCCATCGGGTACTTCTACGGGGTTCCCGCAGGCGGGGTTCCGGCAGCTGCCGGCGCGGGCCGTACGCTGCCGTTGTCTTCTTGCAATTGTGGTTTGAACGGGATCTCGGGCGCTTTGCGTCCGGTCGAATTTTGTTCGTTGGCATCCGGGTTTTCCGGCATGCAGCCACCACCAAATTGCAGCAAAGACACCACGCACTTCAATTTCAATTTAGTGCCGGGGATTGGGATCGACAATTCCTTGACGCCTTTGCGCACCCACTCTTGCAGCAGGTTGCCTTCCGGGATCCAGTATTTATCGAAGCGCGTACCGCGATACTCCAAACCCGGGCGCTGCAACCACGTGCCGGAACGATCCAAATCGACACCGCTGTTTTTTGACCACGTATCGGGTAGGCGCGCACTGCCATCGGCATTGAACAAACCGGGCTTGCCCTCGCCTTTCCCTTCACCCTTTCCTTCGCCCTTTCCTGTGCCTTTACCATCTCGGCCACCCTTACCGGTTCCGGCCACATTGCGATTGGATGCGCCCCAGTCATCCGATTTGGCGGCCCCCGGCCAGCCACCCGGGGCAGACTTCAGCCCCGGGCCTGCGCCTGCACCTGCACTGCTGACCCCGCGCCCGCCGTTGGCGGCAGCCTGTGTTCCAGCCCCCTTGCCGGTTACCGCCAGCCCTGTGCCCGCGCTATTGGCGTTGTGCCCGCCGGCATCGCCGGTGGTGGCCTGCCCACTGATTGCACTGCCATTGCCAGGCTTGGCCGCCACGGCACCGCCATCGCCATCTTGCAAGGGCAATTCGCGCACCTGCCCCCGCAACTGCGGCACCTGCACGCTGGCGGATGCACTTGATTTCGATACCGCCGTGCGCTCGCGTGTCAGCACGCTGGCATCCGGGGTAAATGTCTCCAATGCCTGCACTTGGGTTTTCAATTCCGGGGCCCGCAATGGCAGATCGCGCGGCTTGACTTGCAACGTCTGCACCGGCTTTGCCTCTAGCGTCGCGATGGCCTCGACCTGTTGCTGCGGCTGCACATCGCGCAGCTTCACGTCCGGCAGCACCACGCTGCGTTCACGCGGCGGTGGCAATTGAAAATGTTCCGGCTGTGGCTGCGGCACATTGCTGACTTGCAATTGCTGTGCCGCCGACGCCTCGGTGGGTACCGGCTTGGGCTGCTCCAACTTGGGGGCGGTCTGGTCTGTCGCCAGCGCTTGCGGGGGCGTTGCGGCTACGCGCTCGGGTACGACCGGCGTACTGGCGTCCGCTGCACTGGCGGCGGCCTGCCCCGCTTTGGGTGAAAGTTTTTGCGCAGCCGATGCTGCCGCCGGTGCGGACTCGGCCCCGGCATTGGCCAGTGCACCACCACCGGTGGCCACATTGCCGCGCCCGATGAACTCCACCTGCACGGCTTCGCCCTGCTCGTCTTCTTGTTGCTGCGCCAGCGCCAAAAAGCGCAAATACATCAGCCACAGCAGCAACGCCGCCAGCACGATGTGCAACAAGATATCCACCGCACCCACACCAATGCGCAGGCGGCGGTCTTCGCGCGGATTGGCGGGCCGCCCCAAATGCAGTAGCCGGAAGAACGGCGCACCCAAGCCTCCTTGCTTGCTGACGCTTTGCGCGGGGCGCTGCACCAGAGTATCCACCCACGCCTGTGGCGGGGCATGCCGCAAGGCAGGTTGCACCTGCTCCATCGCATCCAGCCAGGTTTGCCAACCGGCTGGCATTTCCGCCGGCGCCTCGGCGCGGCCGGTCTTCAACAAGCGCCGCTGATTAAGTGCGGCGATGACGTCATCGGATGTCGTCACGCGCGCATACGTCCGTCAGGCCTCACGCGCCATATAGGGGGCATCGCCAGTGGCGTGGTCAGTGGAATCACGCACTCCGGTCACCCCCGGGACTTTTTCTAGCAGGGTCTTTTCGACACCTTGCTTCAAGGTGATATCAACCATGCTGCATCCGTGGCAACCACCGCCAAAATTGAGCACCACGATACCCTCGGCGGTGATTTCGGTCAGAGTGACATGGCCTTTGTGCATTGCCAGTTGCGGATTGATGTCATTGTCGATGACCCAACGCACGCGCTCGACCAACGAAGCCGCCTCTCCAGGTACCGTTCCTTTGATCTTGGGCGCACGAATTTGCAACTGCCCACCGGTGGCCTTGACCTCGTAGTCAATCTCGGCACCGTCCAAAAACGGCACGCTGGGCGCATCCAGCCACAGGGTGAAGCCGGTGCAATCAATCGCCCATTCATCGCCTACCAACTCGCTGGGCTCGGCAAACTCCAAGCGCACGTCGGCGCGCTGTGTGCCGGGGTTTTGCGCGGACAGCCGCACACCCAGGCCAGGGATGTCCTCGCGCTCGATCAATTTGCGGAAATGGGTTTGTGCGGTTTCTGAAATCTGGATCATGCCGGTATTCTAGCGGGCTGCAACGCCACTTTGCCGAGCCAATGTATGAATGACATGATTCCGCTTGCCCATGCCCACTGCACCCCACGTCACGGGCATGACCACCGCTTGAGCGACGCCAGCATCCGTGAGCTGATGCCGCAACTTGCCGGTTGGGATCTGGTCGAAAATGGCCATGCCCTGAGCAAAACCTTCCCGTTTGCCGATTACTACCGGACCTTAGCCTTCGTCAACGCGCTGGCCCATGTCGCCCATCGTGAAGATCACCACCCCGACCTATCGGTGCATTACGACCGCTGCGTGGTGCGTTTTTCAACCCACGATGTGGGCGGCCTGAGCGAAAATGATTTTATTTGCGCAGCGAAAGCGGACGCGCTGATTGCTTGAAACGGCAAGGGTGCTGGCGCGGCCATCACCGCAGCCGATCCAACGCCTCCACCAGCTCCGGCACCAACGGCGCATGGAGTGAATACGGAGTCTTGCCACCCTCCAGCGCAAACTCCAGGGTGGATGCGTGCAGGAACAGGCGCTTGAGGCCCACTTGCTCGCGTAGGCGTTTGTTGGCAGCTTCGTCCCCATATTTGTCGTCCCCTGCCACCGGGTGACCGATATGCTGCGCATGCACTCGAATCTGGTGGGTGCGGCCGGTTTCAATGCGAATTTCGCAATAACTTTGCCCGCCACGGCGCTCCAATGCCCGGAAATGGCTGATTGAAGGCTTGCCGATGGCATTGACTTGCACATGCCGCTCACCGCCCTGCCGCAGGCCAATATGCAGCGGTGCATCAACGCTCATGATGCCGTCGGGCATCCGCCCCACTAACAACGCCAAATAGCGTTTTTCGATGCCCAATCCATGATCTTCGCGCAGTAATCGCTGAAGTTCCGTGAGTGCCGAACGCTTCTTGGCCAGCACCAGCAGGCCGGATGTATCACGATCCAACCGATGCACCAATTCCAGCGTGTCACGCGGCCGCAAGGCACGCAGGGTTTCGATCACACCAAAACTAATCCCACTTCCACCGTGGCTGGCCACGCCCGAGGGTTTGTTGATGGCCAACAGACGCGCATCTTCGAACACAATCGCAGCCTCAAGCGCCGCCAACATGGTTTTTGGCGGTAAACGTCCGGCATCTTGCGGCGACTCGATGCGAACAGGCGGGATTCTCACCTCATCGCCCACTTCCAGCTTGCGCTCGGCCTTGGCTCGGCCACCATTGATTCGCACCTGCCCGCTGCGCACCAATTTATATACCAGCGAGCGCGGCGCGCCCTTCAATTGCCCTAGCAAGAAATTATCCAGCCGCTGGCCGGCGCGCTCATCCGGAACGCGAACGGTGCGCGCGCCAGCACTTTGGGGGGGGGCAGGCTGTGTCATTGGGTATTGATCTGCTACACTCGGGGGGCAATGCAAGGGTTTGATTTTGCAGGAAGTGCCGGGCGGTTGTTTGCCGCCCAACCGGCCGAAAGCCGGCCTACCTGACGATGCCCGCCGCAGTGACGTTAGCCACCACCCTCGGGGTGGACATGTTAACGGCTGCGCGGCAAACCTGCCCACTGCCGGCCCTGTGCCGTGACTGTCCCTGCTGAACAACGCCCCGTGCGACGCGCCCATTCCGCAAGGTCTGTGGTGGCGGTCGCCGGCCCCGCAACATATAAATAGGAATAAGCGCTCCCGCGGTATGCCGTGGTGTTGTAGCGCTGGAAAACGAGAGAGCGGCACGGCACGCGCATGACGCTGCCGCGCGCTTGCGGTATCCAGAGGCAAAACGCCGCCGGCGTTCCGCGCATCGCCCACCTTCACCGGCACGGGCAAGGACGCGCACGAGGAACGCACAATGAAGCGCATGCTCATCAACGCCACGCAGGCGGAAGAACTGCGGGTGGCCATCGTCGAAGGTCAAAATCTGTATGACATCGACATCGAACAGCCCTCCCGTGACAACAAAAAATCCAATATCTATAAAGGCCGTATCACCCGGCTGGAGCCCTCGCTAGAAGCGGCGTTCGTCGAATACGGTGCCGACCGTCACGGCTTTTTGCCGCTGAAAGAAATCTCCCGCGACTACTATCAGGCGGGCGTGGACCACCACAAAGCCGGCATCAAAGAACTCTTGCGCGAAGGCCAAGAGGTGGTGGTGCAGGTGGATAAAGAAGAACGCGGCAACAAGGGTGCGGCGCTGACCACATTTATCTCGCTGGCCGGCCGCTACATGGTGTTGATGCCGAATTCGCCGACCGCCGGCGGGGTGTCGCGCCGGATCGAGGGCGATGACCGCGCCGAGCTGAAAAAGGCCATGGACGCGCTGAACATCCCCGATGACATGGGCGTGATCATCCGCACCGCCGGTGTGGGCCGCGATGCCGAAGAACTGCAATGGGATCTGGACTACCTGCTGTCAATCTGGAAAGCGATTGCCGAAGCCGCGCTGTCCAAGCCGTCCCCGTTCCTGATCTATCAGGAAAGCCGCCTGATCGTGCGCGCGCTGCGCGACTACATGCGCAGCGACATCGGCGAGATTTTGGTGGACACCCCGGAGATGTACGCCGAGGCGCTGGAATTTGTCGAACAGGTGATGCCGCACAACAAGCGCAAGCTCAAGCACTACACCGACGACACCCCCCTGTTCAACCGCTTCCAGATCGAATCGCAGATTGAATCGGCCTATGAGCGCACCGTACGCCTGCCCTCCGGCGGCGCGCTGGTGATCGACCAGACCGAAGCGTTGACCGCTATCGACGTCAACTCAGCACGCGCCACCAAAGGTGGCGACATCGAAGAAACCGCCTTCAACACCAATCTGGAAGCCGCCGAAGAAGTGGCGCGCCAGTTGCGCCTGCGCGATTTGGGTGGGTTGGTGGTGATCGACTTCATCGACATGACCAGCAACAAGCACCAGCGTGATGTCGAAAATAAATTACAAAACGCGTTGAAGTACGACCGTGCGCGCGTGCAGCTGGGCCGCATCAGCCGTTTTGGCTTGATGGAAATGAGCCGCCAGCGCCTGCGCAACAGCTTGGGCGAAGCCAGCCAGGTGGTCTGCCCTACCTGCGAAGGTCATGGCCGCATGCGCAGCATTGAATCCCTGTCGCTGTCGATCATCCGCGTGGCCGAAGAACACGCAATGAAAGACAATACCGGGCAAGTGTTGGTGCAAGCCCCGGTGGAGATTGCCAACTTCCTGCTCAACGAAAAGCGCAGCGCGTTGCGTGAAATCGAACAACGGCATGATGCACCCATCGTCATCGTTGCCGACGAACAGCTACACAGCCCGCACTACGAGGTCACGCGCATCCGCAGCAACGAGATGAGCGAAGAAACTAGCAAGCCCAGTTACCAACGTGGCACGCCGCGCAAGCTCAATACCATCGCACTGACCAAGGCCCAGCTCAACGTCCCGCCGCCGGCTGTCACCAAGGTCAAGCCCATTCAACCGGCACCGTTGCGTGATCCCAAGCCGATGCCGCAAGACAGCGAAGCAGCGGCCAGCCCTCTCCCCACAGCGACTACTGCGGCTCCCCAGCCACCGGCAACCACCGGCGTGATCGGCTGGTTGCGCGGCCTGTTTGGCACAGCACCCGCCACGGCAACCACGGTGGCCCCGGCAGCGGTGACGACCCAGCAAGCCAATCCACGCCGCGACGATCGCGGCCAGCGTCGCGATGGGCGTGGCGACAATCGTCATCGCGGCGAACAACGACGCGATGACGGCAAGCCGCGCAACGAGCAGCAACAAAAGCCGCAGCAGGGCCAGCCACAGGCTGCGCAACAGAAGCAAAAGTCACCGCAGCAGCAACCGCAAAAGCCAACGCAGAAAAGCGAGCCGCGTCAGGACAAACAAGAGCGCCAGCCGCAGCCACAAAAGCCCGGCAAACAGCACAAACAAGAGCGCCAGGACGCATTGCCAGCAGCAACAGCTGTCGTCGCCAATCAAGCTGCTGCACCAGCCGTCAGCCCATCCACAGCGGTGGCTGACGACAGCCTGCGCGTGACTGCTGCGGTGGCCCCGGCACCTGCCGCGACCGCAGAAACACCCACTCACCCCACCGCCAGTGTTGAAAACGCCGCGGTGGAAACCGAAGCACCCGCCACTGATGAAGTCGTTGCTGGCGAAGGTGGCAGCAAACGTCGCCGTGGCCGTCGTGGTGGCCGTCGCCGTCGTCGTGGTGGTGATGGTGCCGCGACGAACAGCGAAACCGGGGCCGATACCGAGGACGCACTGGATGAAGTGCTGGACACCGATGCCGCACAGCCAGAGTTTGACTTCGACGACATCGTCGTACCGGTTGCCCCACCCGCAGCACCGATGCCAGCGGCGGTCACACCCATCACGATCGCCGCACCAACGCAGCCTGCAACCGGGTCTGTTGCGGTTCCGGAACCCGAGTCAGCCGCTGCAATCGTAACGGCAGTGGTTGCTTCAGCAGCATCGGTGGTTCCCCCTTCGGCCCAAACAGCTGTCCAAGCCTGCGACATTACTGCGACCACGGCCATTGCCGATACCACAGCTACCACCTCGGTGCCATTGCTTGTCAGCACCGTGCAAGCGCCGCAAGACCCCGTCCCAACAGTGGTGCTGCCGCCCGTGGACGCGGTCACTGCCACAGCGTCGGCAGTCGCAGACATTGAACCAGTAGCCCCGACGGCAACAATGGCAGCCATAGCCACCGTCACCACAGCGGCACCGGCTGTCACCCTTGCGGCACCCGCAGTCGTGGCCGCCAGCGCAGTAGCAGCCGCCGATGTCGGCGCCGCAACGCGTCAGCGTGCGGAGCAACTCCGTGGCTTGTTTGAAACCGGACGGCAGGATGTTGCTGCTGTGGTTGTGCCCAGCACCGCTGTTGCCGCAACGCATGCCATGCCCCAAGCAGCAGCTATCGAGCCCCCGGTTGTGCCCCCCCCGGCGGCACCGCACACGGACGCCGACCACCACGCCTGATCAGCACAGGATCAGCCTGCAGACAGGCTGATCTCCAGCGCGGCCATGCTGCCGCGCTGGCTTCAATGTAAGCCGCTGGATGGATCCACGATGCCGTACTGACTGGCCAACCGTGCCAGCGCGATATTGTCGTGAATGCCAAGCTTGTCGAACAAGCGCGCCTTGTGCGTGTTCACTGTTTTGGCACTCAGACTGAGATGTTTGGCGATGGATTCCTGCCGCAGGCCTTGGTTGAGCAACAGTGCTACTTCCAATTCACGTGGGGTCAAGCTATCGAACGGTGATGCGGTTTCGCCGTGCAACCCCGCCAAGGCCAACCCCTGCGCAATCGAGCTGGCTAGGTATTTCTTGCCACGCGCCACATCACGCACGGCGCGTAACAGTTCATCGGCATCACTGGCCTTGCCCACATAGCCAAATGCACCCGCTTCCAGCAATCGTCGCGGCATCGGCCCGTCTTCCAGCACCGATACCGCAATGACTCGGCAGCCATACTCCCCACGCACCACGCGCTCGGTCAGTTCCAACCCACTCAAGCCCGGCAGATGTAAGTCACACAACACAATATCCGGCCGCAATTGGCGAATTTCCGGCAGCGCGTCTTCTGCACTTTCGGCATCCCCAACCACCTCGATATCTGTCTGTCCCCCAAGGATCAAACGAAACCCCGTGCGCACCAGCGCATGGTCATCAACAATATAGACCCGGATCGTCATACCAACCCCCAATGGCTCCCCCGAGCCAACACAAACAGGCTAACCCGCGCCTGCCACGAATCCAAGCAGACGATGCCTTGAAAAGGGGTAGGAAAAACCCGACAGGATGATGCACCGATGGCGCGGCGTGCCGCAAACTTCTTGCAGCCATCCTGTAGCCAACACGCCACGCACTTCCGTCATGCACACCACCCGCCAGTATCGGCATCGCACAGGGCCGGGAACCTGGCGCGATGCTCCAGCAGTGGCGCGGCTTGTAGCAGCGTGGTGGAGACCACAGCTGCATCGGTAGCCTCGCTCAAGGGGTGGCCAAGAAAATCAATCACCGCGCTATCGCCAGAATAGTGCAGGCCATTGCCGTCGGTGCCGACGCGGTTGACGCCGACGACAAAGCTCAAATTTTCGATAGCACGGGCACGCAGCAAAGTCTTCCACGGATAGCTGCGCACCGCCGGCCAATTGGCAACGTAGAGTGCTAGGTCGTAATCGGCCTGCCCCGCCTGACCGGCATCGAACCGATTACGCGAAAACACCGGAAAGCGCAGGTCATAACAGACCTGCAACAAGATGCGCCAGCCCTTCCATGTCACCACCACCCGCGCATCACCGGCAGCGTAGCGCTCGTGCTCGCCCGCAAACGAAAATAAATGCCGCTTGTCGTAATGCGTCAACTGGCCATCGGGGGTGGCAAACAGCATACGGTTGAACACGCCAGCAGGTGTGCGTAATTGCACGCTGCCGGTGATGGCCGCATCCAGCGTGATTGCTTGCGCACGCAGCCACGCCACGGTGGGACCGTGCATGTCTTCGGCATTGCCGATGGCCTCATTTGAAAACCCGCTGGTGAAAGTTTCCGGCAACACCACCAAATCTGTGGTGCCGTGCAGCGGCGCGATCAGTTGCGCGTAGTAGTCGCGGTTGCCCGCCGGGTCATGCCAGCGGGTATCGCCTTGGACGATGGAGACGCGGAGGTTTTGCATGCGGTGTCCTGGGGCTCACGTCTTGGGTGGATCGGGGATGAATTTCAACACTTTGCCATTGATGCAATAACGCTTGCCGGTGGGCGGCGGGCCGTCATCAAACACATGGCCGAGGTGAATACCGGAGCTGACACTGCGCACTTCAACACGATGCATGCCGTGGCTGTTGTCTTCGATAAATTCCAGCGCGCCGGGTTTGGGCGCAAAGAAACTGGGCCAGCCGCAGCCGCTGTCGAATTTGGCATCGCTGCGAAACAATGCCACACCGCTGATCAGGTCCACGTAAGTGCCAGGGCGATGCTCGTCCAGATACGGCCCGGTACCGGGCAGCTCGGTGCCACTGTCGAAGGCGATTTGTTGTTGCTCTTTGGTAAGCAGATGAAAGCCCAACCATTGCCAGAATTTTTTGGCATCACCGGCATAACCAGTAAATCGGGAGACTTCTTTGCCCCGTTCGAACAAGACAATGGTGGGTGTGGCCACCAGTGCTTTGGCCAATATCCAGCCGGTGGGCGCTTGTTGCGAGCGCGTCTGCACATAGGCCACCGATGCCGCCCAATGCTTGAGTACGTCGGTCTTGAAGCGTTCGCAATACGCGCAGTCTTCGGCTTCGTACACCACCAACTGCCGTGCAGCGTTCAACTTGCCGGCATCCAACGCAGGCGTGGCCACACCCGTACTGCCCTTGCCAAACGCCACACCGGTGCCGCCCAAGCCGCAATAGCCATTGGGGTTTTTCAATAAATAATCTTGATGCGATTCTTCGGCGCGGTTGTAGTGGCGCAGTGGCAGGATTTCGGTGGTGATGGGGCCAAAGCCGGCCTTGCTCAAGTTTTGCTGATAAATAGCGCGGCTCTGCTCGGCCAGATCTTTCTGCACCGCATTGGTGAAGTAGATCGCACTGCGGTAATTGCTGCCCAGATCATTGCCCTGCCCGCCCAC
>Ga0116192_1000374_pt1 | contig 34472 bp, 22 predicted proteins | sample AD_UKC113_MetaG_FD_89876 | JGI IMG/M metagenome (GOLD analysis project Ga0116192, IMG submission 89876) | Active sludge microbial communities of municipal wastewater-treating anaerobic digesters from Hong Kong - AD_UKC113_MetaG | ecosystem: Engineered > Bioreactor > Anaerobic > Digestate...
CACTACCATTCTACCAGGGGGACATTTCTATTTTGGAAAATAGGGGGACATTTCTATCGGTGTTTGACATTTTCGAATTTATTTATTTGACAGGAACCAAGACCGAGTTTAGTATTTCATCCACATTGTACTCGTCGTCGGGCGACAGTAATCATCCGCAGCGCTGCTGGCTGGATTAGCTGGTGCCCAGAGATCGAAAATCGTATCAAGAGGAGGAACTGTTTGATGAAAAAGATTGTCCTTGGGTTGCTGGCATTGGCAATGGTTTTTTCTGTAGTGTCTCCGGTGGTTGCTCAGGCAAAAAAGCCCCTGAAGATCGCATTTGTATATATTGGGCCTCCTGGCGACATGGGGTGGACCTATGAGCAGGAGCGCGGACGGCTTGCCGTACAGAAAAAATTCGGCGATAAGATCGAGACAAAGTACATCGAGAATGTGCCGGAAGGCCCAGACGCCGAGCGCATAATCCGCCAATATGCCACCGCTGGTTTTGATATGATATTTACCACAAGCTTTGGCTATATGGATCCGACGCTTGCAGTAGCAAAAGATTTCCCCAATGTGATCTTTGAGCACTGCTCAGGCTACAAGACTGCTCCCAACATGGCCACCTATTTTGGGCGTATCGAGGAAGCACGCTATCTCACCGGCATCATTGCTGGACGCATGACTAAGTCCAATGTGATTGGTGTCCAATGTGATTGGTTACGTAGCAGCATTTCCTATTCCGGAAGTCGTTAGAGGTATCAACGGATTCACACTAGGAGTGAGATCTGTCAACCCTGCAGCGCAAGTGAAAGTTGTTTGGACCAATACGTGGTATGATCCCGTAAAGGAGCGAGAAGCAGCCGTGGCTTTGCTGGATGCAGGTGCAGACATTATTGCGCAGCACCAGGACACTACCGAACCGCAGAAAGCCGCTCAAGAGCGCGGAAAGTTCTCAATCGGCTATGATTCCGATATGGGCAAGTTCGTTGGTGACACCGTCCTTGCAAGCGCAACCTGGAACTGGGAGACGTATTTTACTCAGACTATACAGGCTGCTCTGGATGGTAAATGGAAAACCCATGCGTACTGGGGTGGGCTTAAGGACAATATTGTACAACTATCTTCAATTAGCCCAAGGGTCCCTGCTTCTGTAAGAAACGAAGTAGAAGCCGCAAGGAAGAAGATTCTCGGCGGGTGGAGCATTTTCACTGGCCCGATCAAAGATCAGACTGGCAAGGTGGTGTATCCGGCCGGCCAAGTTATTCCAGATGACAAGCAACTCTCCATGGATTGGTTTGTTGAAGGCGTTGTAGGAAAAGTTCAGTAAGGGATAGTCCTTTTTGACCGACAGGGAAGTTGTAATCTTTTCTGTCGGTCAAATTTTGGTAGATGCTTTGAGTTTTTGGCATGTCGTTCTGTCGATGCATATAACTGTATGGTAAGCGAACTGGAAGTAGTAGAATAAGACTGCCGCGCCGCGGCAAATCCAATCAAGGTAAGACCCCAATGAAACAGAACTCCAGACAGCCTCTGGTCTCGATGACGGGAATTTGTAAGTCATTCCCTGGTGTCGTAGCCAATGACTGCGTAGATCTTGAACTTTACAGCGGCGAAGTACTCGCTCTGCTTGGTGAAAATGGTGCTGGGAAGAGCACTTTGATGAATATCCTTTGTGGACTGTATAGGCCGGACGCAGGAGAAATCTCTGTCCGCGGGCAACGCGTCCACATTGGCGGTCCACGAGATGCTCAAGAGCTTGGTATTGGTATGGTTCACCAGAACTTCAAGCTGGTGGATACCATGACTGTACTGGAGAACATCATTCTTGGCATGAAAAACGTGGGTTTTGTGCCAGACATGAAAAAGATTAGGGAAAAAGTGCTCGAACTCTCAGAAACGTACTCGCTCAAAGTCGATCCAGACGCTTCCGTTTGGCAGCTGTCCGTTGGAGAGCAGCAGAGAGTGGAGATCCTGAAACTCTTGTTCCGAAATGCTGAGATTCTCATTTTGGACGAGCCAACTGCCGTCCTGACTCCTCAGGAATCCAACGAACTCAACAAAGTGGTGCACCGGATGCGCTCGGAGGGCAAGTCTGCCATTTTTATCACCCACAAAATGGAAGAGGTCATGACCTTTTCCGATCGCGTCATGGTCTTGAGAAAAGGCAAAGTTGTGGCAGGGGTAAACACGGCTTCAACCTCTCCAAAGGAATTGGCCCGCCTCATGGTGGGCAGAGAAGTCCTTTTTGAAATAGAAAAGAAACCTTTTGCTCCAGGCAAACCGATTCTGGAGATGCAGAATGTTTGCGCATTGGACGATCGCGGTTTACCAGCCCTCAAGGATGTCAGTATCCAGATCCGCGAAGGCGAAATCCTCGGCATAGCCGGAGTTGCAGGCAATGGCCAACGCGAGCTTGCAGAAGTAATAACAGGCTTACGCAAGGCGACATCTGGCAGTGTTAAGATAAGTGGTAAAGACCTTACCAATGCCAAGCCCATCCAAGTGATAAATGCGGGTGTTTCCCACATACCTCAAGATAGGTCACAGGTGGGCGCCGTTGGCGACCTCAGTGTGGCGTCCAATCTCGCCATGAAAGAGTATAGAAAAAAACCACTTTCTGTGGCCGGTTTCTTATTCCCAAAGCAAATAACTCTTCTTGCCAAAAGGCTTATAGAGTCTTTCAACATAGCAACGCCGTCGCCAGAAACGAGAGTCAAGTTCCTTTCTGGAGGCAACGTTCAAAAAACGATCCTTGCCCGTGAGATCACTGCGTGCAAGAACCTTCTTATCGCTGTATATCCCTCACGTGGTTTGGACGTGGGAGCCACAGAGTCAGTACGACGGCAATTAGTTGCGCAACGGGAAGAGGGCCGTGGAGTACTCTTTATCTCCGAGGATATAGATGAACTTGAACAGGTAGCGGATACAATTGCTGTCATGTGCGATGGCACAATAATGGCTGTACTTCCTGCTGGTACGGCCGATGAAGAAACACTTGGCCTTCTTATGGCAGGGGTAAGGCCTTCAAACCTGGAAAGTGGAGCAACTCATGAAAGTGGTGTTTGAAAAACGTAAGAACGTTTCAACGACTGCCCAAGTTCTGGTGCCAGCCATCTCCTTCGTAGTGTCGCTCGTTTTGAGTGGAATAATGCTCTCCATTTTTGGAACCAATCCTTTCCAGACTTTTGCTGCCATGTTTAAAGGAGCATTTGGTTCTATTAATGGGTTTTCCGAGACACTGGTCAAGACTATCCCCCTTCTCTTGACGGGTTTGGGAGTCTCTCTCGCCTTTAGGCTGAAGTTCTGGAACATTGGCGCTGAAGGGCAACTTACGCTCGGTGGCGTGGCTGCCGCGGCAGTGGCACTTTTTATGAAAGACTTTGTGCTGGGCCCCTCGCTGCTTATCCTCGCCATCCTGGCAGGCTGCATTGCTGGTGCCCTGTGGGCAGGCATCCCTGGCCTTCTAAAAACAAGACTAAACGTCGACGAGACTCTGACGACACTCATGTTGAACTATGTAGCTATTCTTTTCTCCGAATATCTTTACTATGGACCTTGGCGCGACCCCCACGGTTACGGGTTCCCGGGCTCTGCACCATTTGTGGAGAACGCATGGCTGCCCCGCATCTTAGGAAGAGCACATGTCGGGCTCTATATAGGGCTCGCATTAGCCATCATCCTATGGATAATCCTGCGGAGAACCCGCTGGGGATTTGAGATTTCGGTAATCGGAGCAAGCCCAAAAGCCGCCCACTACTTGGGTATGCCCGTAGAGCGCAACATCATGCTGACAGTCCTTCTTTCCGGTGCCCTATGCGGACTCGCCGGAGCGGGAGAAGTCACCGGCATCTCTCACCGGTTACAACAAGGTCTTAGCATAGGATATGGCTACACCGCTATAATCATAGCGTGGATGTCGCAACTCAATCCCCTGGCAATACCTTTTGTCTCGCTTGTAATGGCAGGCATACTGGTCGGCGGTGACCAGGTACAACTGATGATGGGGCTACCCTCGGCGGTAGGCTCGGTTATGCAGGGCCTCATTCTATTCCCAATGCTTGCAGGTTCGCTTTTCTCCGAGTACCGACTAAAGTGGATCCCTGCCGACAAAGGCCCTTCGTGCGCAAAAGGAGAAGCCTAATGGATCTTATTACCTCAATTCTGACCATAACGGTTAGGGCAGGAACAAGCCTTGTCTTGGCAACTATTGGAGAGATTCTTACAGAACGTTCAGGCATCTTGAATCTTGGTATTGAAGGGATGATGTTAATGGGCGCGGTGACCAGTTTTGCAGTCTCCTATTACACCCACAACCTCGTCCTTGCGCTTCTTGTTGCTGCAGGTGTTGGAATGGTCTTGGCCCTTATTCATGCTTTCTTGTGTGTCACCATGCGTGCTAACCAGGTCGTCTCCGGCCTTTCGATAACTCTGTTTGGAACAGGTTTTGCGAGTTTCCTCGGGCAAAGACTGGGGCCCGAATCCAACAATTTCAGGTTAGTTGGACTAAAAGGCGCAAAGTTTACGCCCGTTATCATTCCTGGACTTTCGGATATTCCCATTTTAGGGGCGCTTTTCCAGCAGGATATTATTACTTATACTGTTTATGTACTCATCTTTGTGAGCTGGTTTTTCCTTTTTAAAACGAGGCCTGGGTTGTGGTTGCGTTCTGTTGGAGAGGATCCGAAGACCGCAGATGCAATGGGAATCGATGTGATTAAGACTAAGTATCGGTATACGTTGATTGGTGGCATGTTGATTGCGCTTGGTGGAGCTCACCTTTCGCTTTCCTACACGCCAGGCTGGGCCGAAAACCTGACCGGCGGACGAGGCTGGATCGTTGTAGCGCTTGTCATTTTTTCGATGTGGAATCCTGCACGGTCCATCTGGGGAGCGCTGCTGTTCGGTGGGATAAACGCCATCCAGTTCAGACTACAGGCTGGTGGCACTAACATACCGGCCAGCTTCTTGAACATGGCTCCCTATATAGGAACCATTGTCTTCCTCGTCGTGATTACGTGGTGGGAAGAACTTTCCAAGAAAGTGGGAGGGCCTGCCAGCTTGAGCAGCTCTTATATGCGTGAAGACAAGTAAACGAGGACAAGCAAAAGGAAAAGGGGTGGTTATGGCTACAGGCAGCGCTATGGGGTCGCCTGCGCAACAAGGTACGGCGCTCTGCGACCTGAACCTTGTCAATTGCACAATCATAGACGTATTTGCGGGCAGATTTCTTCCTCACTCTACGATTTCTATTCGAAACGGCAGAATAGCTGGCATCAACGACAATCTTGAGGCTCGTAAAACCGAGGATATGGGGGGCGCCTATGTGGCTCCAGGGCTGATCGATGCCCATGTACATATCGAATCCTCGCTCTTGCCGCCATGCGAATATGCGCGGATTGTCATGCCCCATGGGACTACCGCTGTCATTGCAGATCCTCACGAAATAGTCAACGTGCTCGGATACGACGGAATGCGCTATATGCTCAATGCCTCGCAGGATCTGCCTCTCGATGTTTTCTTTATGATACCTTCCTGTGTGCCTGCTACGGATTTTGATTCCGCAGGAGCTTCTTTCTATGCCTCCGACATGTACCCCTTCTTGCAGGATGCAAGGGTACTCGGCCTCGGCGAAGTGATGAACTATCCTGGCGTACTCAAGCGCGACCCGAGTTTGTTGGACAAGATCGCGCTTTTCCGCAATGCCGGAAAACCGATCGATGGACATGCGCCAGGCTTAAGTGGTGCTGACCTTTCAACCTACATTTCGGAAGGAATTGGTTCAGACCATGAATGCACAACCCCGGGCGAGGCTTTGGAGAAAGTCTCAAAGGGCATGTATATCATGTTGAGAGAAGGATCTACTGCACGTGATCTCAGACAGCTTCTGCCTGCCGTGACTAAGGAATCCGCAACGCGCTTTATGTTCTGCTCGGATGACCGTCACTCCAACGACTTACGCGACGAAGGTCACATCGATTTTTGTTTGCGGCTCAGCCTCAAAAATGGCATGGATCCCATAAGTGCCTTTAGAATTGCCTGCATGAATGCACCAGAGTGGTTTGGGATTAAAGACATGGGAGCCATCAGGCCAGGGTATAAAGCGGATCTTGTGTGTTTCTCTTCGTTTGAAGATTTCCACGCCGAAAGAGTCTATAAGAATGGAAAACTGGTGGCACAAAACGGGCAACTTGCCATAGAAATGCCAAAACTGGCCCCATCTATCCGCGACTCCGTCAACATAAAGTGGCTCACCTCAGATGATTTTATAATTCCCGATAAGGGCAAGAAGGTACGCGTCATTGAGGCTAAGCCCGATTCAATTCTTACGGAAAACCGAGTCGTGGAGCCTCTTGTAAAGAATGGCGCCTGCGTTTCCGACCTTGAACGCGATATCTTAAAGCTGTTCGTGATCGAGCGACACACTGGATCGGGGAATATCGGCAAAGGATTTATTAGCGGACTGGGCTTGAAGCGCGGTGCGCTCGGCAGCACGATAAGCCACGATTCGCACAACATGATCATAGCTGGAGTGGACGACGTCTCGATTTTTAAGGCGGCTCGACACTTGAACAAGATAAAAGGTGGCCTCGTTTTTACGATAGGCGACCAGGTAGTTTTGGATTTGCCGCTACCCATAGCGGGACTCATGAGCGATAAGGATGCGGACTTCGTCATTGAAAGGCTCAAAGCCTTCGACGTGGTGTATCATGAGGAAGGAATGCTCAATCCGGAGCCGCTTATGGCCCTGTCTTTTATGGCCCTGCCGGTCATTCCGAAGCTCAAACTCACTGACAGAGGCCTTGTGGATGTTGAACATTTTACGACTGTCGATCTCTACGTAGACGACTGAGGATAAAGCTATGAAGAACGAAAGAACAACAACGACGTTGAAGGTAAACGACGCCTGGTATACGACACAAGCGCCGTATGGGAGCCCAATTTTGGACTTCCTGCGGGGAGAACTCGAGCTAAAGGGCACCAAGGAAGGTTGCAGAGAGGGCGACTGCGGGGCCTGCGCAGTGCTGGTGGGCAGGCCGTTGAGGGGTCAGGAGAACGGAACTGGGCCGCGCGTGCGCTACCGCGCTGTGCCATCCTGCCTATTGGCCCTTGGCGACGTCGATGGATGTCATGTTATTACTATAGAAGGACTTACAGCCGGAGCAAGCGATGGGCTGACGCCTGTCATGCGGGCGTTTTTGGAAGAGAATGCCAGCCAATGTGGATTCTGCACGCCCGGGTTCATTATTGCGTTGAGTTCCTGGCTGGCTGAGCCTGTAGCGCCGAACATGGCAGGAGCCATGGTGGCGATCGATGGCAATTTATGCAGATGCACAGGCTACGGCTCCATTAGAAGGGCAGCGGAACGCCTTGTTAAAGAATTTGCAGACCTGCCCCTTGCAGAAGAAGAACGCCTTAAGGTTCTTGTGGAGCGGCAGGTCTTGCCAAAATCGGTTTTGGCCTTCCTTGAAGAATCGGAAGGAAGGGGGCTAAAAGCTGCGGTAGCAACCACCAGGACGGCTGCGGTAGATGCAAAGAATGCTGATGGCAGCGTAGTCATTGGCGGCGGCACCGATTACTATGTGCGCAACCCCGCGCCGGATGAGGACTTTGCGCCAGCGCTGCTTGCAAAGCGGCCGGAGCTGGCGGCGATCAGGGAGGTGCGCGAGGGGGGGCGCGGATGGGTGGAAATCGGTGCCGCCGCGACGGTGCACGACTTTTTTGCCTCGCCGCTCGTGCGCAGGGCTATACCGGGCATTGAGAACTTTGAGACCGAATTTGCAAGCACCCTCATTCGTAACCTGGCCACGGTAGGAGGCAATATCGCCAACGCTTCTCCTGTTGGAGACCTCACAAGCATGCTCCTTGGGGCTGGAGCCGTCCTTGTAATCGGCGTTGCGGGCACCAATTCGACCAGAACCGTGCCGCTCGAGAAGTTCTTCCTGGGCTACAAGAAAATCGACCTTACTGGGTCTGAGGTAATCCTTGCAGTCAGGGTGCCAGAAGCGGAACCAGAAGGGAAACCAGAAGCGGAACATGAAAGCCCGCTTTACTTCTCCTTTGAGAAGATCGCAAAGCGAAAACGGCTGGACATAGCATCCGTCAACACGGCAATGTCCTTCCGCGTTGTGGATGGCAAGTTCCGTGGCGTGCGCTTGAGCGCAGGCGGCATTGCACCGACGCCAGCCCTCCTAACAAAAACTGCGCAATTCATTGAAGGACAAGAGTTTACTCACGATGCCGCTCACCTTGCCGCACTGGCTCGAAAAACTGCTGACGCAGCAATGGCAGAAATCGCTCCAATAAGCGATGTGCGGGGAACAGACGGCTACAGGCGGGCCATGCTCGGCAGGCTTATCCTCGCCCACTTCCTCAAGTTTTTTGAAAACGACGGTATTGGCAAGGTGCTATTTCCATAAGGAGCTGTTCCATGAAAAACCGTGAAGCATCAGTTTTAAATATCAAAGGACTCACCAAATTTGTGGACGATCTCCCCGAGCCATCCGATTGCTTACAGGCAGCTGTCAAACTTTCGGAGAGCGCTCACGGCCGGATTCTGTCTATTTCAACCGAAAAGGCGCGAGCTCTCGATTCTTCTGTCATGGTCATCACCGCCAAAGATGTTCCCGGCGAGAACCAGATTGGCACCAACAAAAGTGACGAGCCCGTCTTGCCCGAAAGCGAGTGGGAGTATTGGGGGCAACCCCTTGTTCTCGTCCTTGCCAGGACGAGGAACCTCGCACGAAAGGCTGCCGCACTTGTGGAGATAAAGTCAGAACCACTCCCCGTAATCACGGACCCGCGGGAAGCCGCCAAACAAAACAGCTTTATTCTGCCTTCCAGCACCGCGTATTGCGGAGACACCGTGGCTGCTTTTGCCCAGTGCGACTATGTGGTCTCCGGGCGAGTCGATTCTGGCGGCCAGGAACATGTCTACCTTGAGACACAAGGCTGCTTTGCAGAAGTTCGCGACGGCGGCAAGGTCTTTGTTATATCCAGTACACAATCGCCAACCGGCGTACAGCGCTCCATTGCACGGTGTCTGGGCCTCCCCATGAGCATGGTCGAGGTGGAGGCGCGACGCTTAGGCGGCGGCTTTGGCGGCAAGGAAGAGCAGGCCTCATATTGGGCGAGCCTTGCGGCACTGGGTGCCTTCTTGACCCACAAGCCGGTCAAGCTCTATTTGAACCGACACGAAGATATGCGCGCAACCGGCAAGCGGCACCCGTACTCTTCGGATTTTCGCATTGGTGCGGACAAAGAAGGCCATATTCTCGCTTTCGAAGCCGACTACTACCAAAATTCCGGCTCAAGCTGCGACCTCTCTCCTGCCATTCTTTCGCGCACGCTCTTACACGCCACCGGCGCCTATCACATCCCGAACGTGCGCGTCACAGGGTACATGTGCAAGACCAACCTGCCTTCCTTTACGGCATTTCGCGGGTTTGGCGCACCGCAGTCCTTTTTTGTCATCGAATCCGCTATAGATCTGCTTGCACGCAAAATGGGTTGCAGCGCTGTCGACATTCAGCGCAAAAACCTCGTTTCCGAAGGCGATATCAGCCACTATGGCATGCCAATGAAGCGGGTTCGAGCCAAAGAAGCCTTTGACGAAGTGATCGCCGAGTCCAACTGGCCGCAACTCAATGCGGAAATAGAGGAGTTCAACGCCACACACACGACAGAGAAAAAAGGCGCGGCCTTCCTTCCGATCTGCTTTGGAATCTCGTTTACGAATCTCTTTTTAAACCAGGCAGGAGCCCTGGTCCACGTCTACACCGATGGTTCGATCCTCGTGTCCACCGGCGCCGTCGAAATGGGTCAGCAAGTGTCCAGCAAAATCGCCCTTGTGGCGGCAAGAACCTTTGGACTTCCCACCGACAAAATCCACGTCGAGCGCACCTCTACTCTAACGGTAGCCAACACAGTGCCTACCGCGGCCAGCACCGGTGCAGACATGAACGGCATGGCTACGCAGATAGCTTGCAATGAGATAAAGGCAAGGCTCAGCAAAAAGGCGGCCGAAATGCTGGGTGTGAGTCCGGACTCAATCGAATTCCGCGATGGTGTTGTTTTCTCATCTGGCAAGGACATGGGCCTTACCTGGAACAAGCTGGTTTCGGCAGCCAATATGGCGCGCATAGACCTCTCGGCCCACGCCTACTATGCAACGCCAAATCTCGTGTTCGATGCCACACGCCAGTGGGGCTCGCCTTTTGCGTACCACGTCTATGGCACCGCCTGCGTGGTTGCACGCGTGGACTTGGTGCGTTGCACGTATAAGCTCGAATCCGCCTTTATTGCCCACGATGTGGGTAACAGCCTGGACGAGACCATCGACCTTGGGCAGATCGAGGGTGGCTTTGCGCAAGGCCTTGGCTGGGCGCTTCTGGAAGACTTGCGCTTCGGCGAAGATGGAAGACCTTTGAGCGATACACTTTCCACCTACAAAGTTCCTGACGAGGCTTTCTTGCCCGAGAACGTGAAAATCAAGTTCCTGCCAGGCATAGAAAACTGGGCTGCGCCTTTCAATTCCAAAGCGATAGGAGAACCACCCCTGCAGTACGGCATCGCGGGCTATTTTGCGGTATTGAACGCGCTGCGGGCGGCAAAACCGAATGGTCCAGACTTCTACAGTATTCCTCTCATCCCCGAAAAGATCGAGAAGTATTTGGATGGAGCCGCCAAATGATTGGTCAACTGATAATCAGGAACGTTGCTGCGGCCCTGCCGGGCGAAGGCGACTTCGTCCTTGTCGACGTGCTCGTAAAAGATGGCAAGTTCGCAAAGATTGTGCGTTCGGGCAGTGCGGAAGTCGCTGTAAGCGGAAAAAACTCTGCGCAGGGCGTCGAGTACGAGATGCTCGATGGATCGGGCCTCATGATGTTCCCCGGCGCAATCGACTCGCACGTGCACTTCGACGAGCCCGGCTTTACACACAGGGAGGATTTTGCACACGGCACACAGGAGGCGGCCCGAGGCGGTGTTACCACCGTGGTGGATATGCCCTGCACGTCCCTGCCGCCAATCACAAGCCTTGCTGCGCTTGAGAACAAACTCAACATTGTTTCTTCCAAGGCTTATATCGATTACGCCTTTTATGGTGGCATTTCCGGGCACCTTTCCCCGCTCGAAATGGAAAAGACCGTATCCGAGCTTGCACCAAAAGTAGTGGGGTTCAAATGTTACACGATTTCCGGCATGGAGACCTTCCTTGCGGTAACGGCCGAACAGTTCTCAAAAGCGATAAGACTTTGTGCCGCGGCAGGCAGGCCGCTGCTTCTGCACGCCGAAGACCCCGACGTGATCAGGCAGGCATCGGAAACGCTTGCGCGCGAGCGGGGAGACAAAGCGCCGACATGGCGCGACTATTATGCCTCGAGGCCAAAGGAAGCCGAGATTGTGGCGGTGAATAAGGCTGTCGAATTGGCGCAGGACGCTGTAGAGTGGCTCCACATCGTCCACGTGGGCACTGCAGAGGCAGCAAGAAGCGTGGCAGGCGCGGGCGTGGAAAACTCGGGCGTTGCACGGGTGGGCGTGGCAAGCGCAGGCGCGACCTGCGAGACGTGCGCACACTACCTTGCCTTCGACGAAGACGATTTTGCCACGCGCGATGCCGCGCTCAAGACGGCGCCGCCTGTAAAGGATGCAGCCCAAAAAGGCATGCTGTGGCGGCTTCTTGCACAAGGGGACATCAACTTTGTCACCTCCGACCACGCTGGAGCGCCGGATTACGAGAAATTCACTGGGAACCCGCTCACGGCGTATGGCGGGATTCCGGGCACGGGGACGCTTTTCCCGTATGTGCTGTCCGAGGGGCTATTTGCGGGGCGGCTGGCGCTCCAGCGGTTTTTGGAGGCAACGTCAGGCGGCGCCGCAAGACGCTTCGGCCTGGACAAGGCCAAGGGGTCGATTGCAGTGGGTAAGGATGCGGATTTTGTGCTGGTGGATCCAAAGGTTACAACGCTTCTTGACCCGGCCAAGATGTACAGCAAGAGTCACATTACGCCTTTTGCAGGTATGAGGCTTGCTGGGGCGGTGGTCGGAACTTTTGTGCGTGGGTCCTGCGTCTTTGGTTCGAGGCGGCTTGTCGCTTCCGGGTCGGTTCCGTCGGAACTGGTTTCTAAGGTAATATCGGCGGACGGCGCCATTGTAGGCTCGCCCGGCTATGGCAAATTCATTCAATGGGGTTACGCATGAGCAAAGTGATGAAGTTTACTTCGCTGCCGCTTCTTTTACAGAGGATTTCCGGCGAATATGCTGCGAAAAAATCGATTTTCGAGATACCTTTCGAGGTTTCGGAAGAGATGTTCGATCTGGAAGTGGACAGCCTCGGTCTCAATGTGATGTCCGGAAGGGCAAGTCTGCCGGTTGGACCTGCGGCGGGGCCGCATACGCAGATCGCCCCAAACCTTGTGGCGGCATATCTTTCGGGCGCTCGCGTCTTCGAACTCAAGACAGTGCAGGTGAACGACAAGCTGGACATCGAGAAGCCCTGCATCGACGCGAGAAACGAAGGGCACAATGTGGAATGGTCTACAGAGCTCAGTCTGGAAGACGCCAGGAAAGAATACATCAACGGCTGGATAACAGTGAATCTGCTCGCTCACCTATTCTCCCGCAAACCGAACGACTTTTTCTTTAACATGTCGGTCGGTTACACGCTGGATGGCATCATGAGCGAGACAGTGGACTCATTTATCGAGGGGATGTGCCGACCGGAGAATACTGCCTATTGGGCACAGGCTGTGGAAGAGCTCTCGGCGTTCGTGGAGAGTGAGAACTTTGTCCACGCCTTCGGAGAAGGGGCTCAGGACAAAGCAAAGACGCTTGCTGCACACATGCCGTGCAGGCCGGTGCACTCGGTGACGCTCTCTACGATGCACGGCTGCCCGCCAGATGAAATCGAGAAAATTGGGCGCTACCTTATCGAAGAAAAGGGCTTTGACACGTACATAAAGCTCAATCCGACGCTCGTAGGTTACGACTGCGCCCGAGATATTCTGGACAGGCTGGGTTGGGACGAGATTATTCTGAAGCGCGAGAATTTTGAGCACGATTTGCAGTTCGATCAGGCGCTCAGTCTGATTAAGAACCTCGGCGCTGCAGCTCACACGCACGGAAGGCGTTTTGGTATCAAGCTTTCCAATACGCTCGCCAATGTGAATAACGGCGGAGTCCTGCCTGGAGCAGAACGCTACATGTCAGGAAGGGCGCTCTTCCCGATTACGGTTCGGCTGGCTGCGAATCTTGCGCAGGCGGTGCCGGACTTTGGGCAGCGGTTTTCTTTCTGTGGCGGGGTGAGCGCGCTTAATGCGGCAGACTTAGTGAAGGCGGGGCTGGGGCCTCTCACGGTGGCTACGGATATTTTAAAGCCAGGTGGTTATTTGCGGCTTAGCTCAATCGCAAAGCAGGTGGTAAGCGCCCTGCCCATGATGCCGGACGCTGTGGACGCCGTTGCCCTCGCCCAGGTGGCGGACGCAGCGCTTGTGGCGCCTTGGTACAGGCAGGATTGGAAGGCCGGCACCGCGTCTATCGCGCGCAAGCTGCCGCTTTTTGACTGTTTTGCGGCGCCATGCATCGAGGCTTGCCCGGTGAACCAGAAGGTGCCGGCGTATATTGCGGCACAAGGCGAGGGCAACGGCGAGCAAGCCTTGGCCACAATTCTGTCCGACAACCCCCTTGCACACACTACCGGTGTGCTCTGCGACCACGTCTGCCAGGAGCACTGCTCACGTGTGGACTACGAAGGCCCTGTCAGAATCAGGGATGTCAAACTGAGCGCCGCTCGGGCGGCAAAGCTCCCTGCCCAAGTAATCGGAGCTGCCAAAACAGGATTTGGCAAAACCGCTGTTATCGGCGCAGGCCCGGCAGGTTTGGCATGTGCATATTATCTTGCTTTATCTGGTTACCCTGTAACAGTTTATGAACAAGAGCCTATTATTGGTGGCGTACCCAGTGTGGTCATCCCGCGATTCAGAATCGAACACAAGGAACTGGCCGAAGACATAGACCGCGTGCGGGCCTTGGGCGTCAACTTTGTGACTGGCAAACCAGCGCCATCGCTCGAGGCCCTCAAAAACGAAGGCTTTACGAGCTTCTTCTTTGGCACCGGCGCCAGCAAGTCCAAAGTCCTCAAACTGGAGGGCTCCGGCTGCGAAGTCATAGACGCGCTCGAGTTCTTGCATCGCTTCAATATGGCGCTCGATTCAGGCCCCGATGTGGCGGGCAAGGTATTTGAAGGAGTCAAGCATGTCGTCGTGGCGGGTGGCGGAAACACGGCGTGCGACGCGGTACGGGTTGCGGCAAGGCTCCCCGGTGTCGAGTCCGTGGTTCTTTCCTACCGCAGAACGAGAAAAGAAATGCCTGCAGACAGGGAAGAATTGGAATCTGCCTTGGCAGAATCGAAAGGTCTTTTGGAACTCACCCTACCTGAAGCGGCAAAACCTGGAACCCTCGTGCTCCGTACGATGGCTTTAGGCGAGAAAGACGCTTCCGGCCGCCGAAAACCTGTGCCTACGGACAAAACCATCGAAGTGCCCTGCGACCTCGTTGTGGCGGCCATTGGTGAAGAGCCCGAGCTTGAATACCTGGCAGACCTCGGTGTCAAACTTGATAAGAACGGCCTTCCTTCGGTAGATGGCCAGACGATGGAAACGAACGTCCCTGGCGTTTATGTAGGTGGCGATGCCCGAAGGGGACCCGCTTCCATTATCGCTGCAGAGGCAGACGGGCGCAAAGCAGCCATGGCCATTCTTGCAAAAGCCGGCATTGCGGCTCCAGCTTCAGACTACATTCCGGCTCCGATCGACAAGGCAAAGCTTGCAAAACGTGGAGAGATGATTTCGTCCTTGCCTTTTGACGATCCAGATTTTGCATCCCGCGAGGCAGAGCGCTGTCTTTCCTGCGACTCAGCCTGTTTGCGCTGTGTAGAGGTCTGCCCGAACAGAGCCAATCTTTACCTGGAGACGGGCCTACCCTTTTCGCAGGGGGCGCAGATCCTGCACATTGACCGACTCTGCAATGAGTGCGGCAACTGTGGGCTTTTCTGCCCTTATGAAGGTGAGCCCTTCCATGGTAAACCCACGCTCTTTGACAATATCGAAGACCTCAAGGTGTCGACCAACGCTGGTTTTGCCTTTATTTTTGCGGCGCGCGAACCTGTGAGCCTTGCGCTTAGACTTACCCCTGGCGCAGCAGTCATGACCCTGGATTATGCTTCCTGGAATGGGGCTGCCTCGATTCCGGCGGCTAAGAACATGATCGCGCTTGCCAGAGAAGTCTTTAGGCATCACTTCTATCTCGTGGAGGAGCAGCGATGATACTGTTTGAAAATGTCAAAGTGCTGTCGTTTAACCCGCCGGCGGTCTCTGAACCTGTCGACGTCGTTGCGTATGGCCCGGAAGAAGGTGGCCCTCGTGCCGGAACGGTCGCAAAAGTTGGAAAGAACCTGGCGCACGAATTTCCTAATGCACAGAAGGTTGGTTCTGGTGGGTACCTTTCCCCAGGGCTTGTATGTGCTCACACTCACATCTACTCGGCCTTGGCGCGTGGAATCGACGTCCCAATAGCTCCTTCCAAAGATTTTGTAGAGATTCTGCAGCACCTGTGGTGGCGGCTCGATATGGCGATCGACGTGCCGATACTCAAGGCAAGCGCACTTGCTGCTTGTTCGGAAGCGCTTTTCTGCGGAGTGACTTCGCTCGTAGATCATCATGCCGGGCCCCAGGCGATAGACGGCAGCCTTTCGGTCATCAGGGAGGCTTACGAGGAAGTGGGCCTTAGGGGCATCCTGTGTTACGAGACCACCGAGCGCAATGGCATGGCAGGCGCGCGCGCCGGGCTTGCAGAGAACGTGCGGTTTGCAAGGGAGATAGATGCGGCGCGCGCTCAAGGCCGCCGGCCCCTCGTCGACGCAGCCATTGGAGGCCATGCGGGCTTTACGGTCGGCGACGAGACGCTTGCCGCTATGGCCGACGCGGTCAAGTCCACCGGCCGCGGCATCCACATGCACCTCGCCGAAGACAAATTCGATGCCGCGGACTCCCACAACCACTACCAGATGGACCTCGTAGAGCGCCTTGACCGCGTCGGCGCCCTTACTCCAAAAGGCATAATCGGCCACGGTGTGTGGCTTACTCGTTCTGAAGTTGAAACGCTCAACGCGCGCGACGTCTTCCTTGCGCACAACGCCCGTTCCAACATGAATAACGGCGTCGGATACAACAACCTCCTTACCGAGTACAAGAACGTCGTGCTCGGCACAGACGGCATGAACTCCGACATGCTCGAAGAATTCAAGTTCGCGGTGTTCCGACACAGGGAAAGTGGTGGCCCGTGGTGGCCAGACAACTTCCTCGCCTGTCTGGACCGCGGAAACAGCCTTATGGAACGCTACTTTTCTCAAGACTTTTCTCAAGACATTGACGATGGATCAGCCATGCAAGGTACACAGACCGCGCAAACCACGCCAGGCACACAGACCTCCTTCGGTTTTGGCAAGGTCGAACTAGGGTGTCCTGCCGACCTTGTCCTCTGGGATTACGATCCGCCCACTCCGCTCACCGCAGCGACACTTGCTGGGCACCTTGCCTATGGCCTGAGCGCTCGCAGTGTCCGAAGCGTAGTGGTGAACGGCAGCGTTCGCATTAAAGATCGTGTGGCCCAGTTCGACAACGAGCACATACAGGCTTTGGCAAGAGAACAGGCAAGGCGGCTCTGGGATCGAATGAAATAACATCGAAAGACAGAATACTGAAACAAGAGGAGACAACAATGGATAAGAACTTAATTATTGAAAAGGCAAAGCTTTACAGGGATTATACGGCCAAGAACCTGAGTGCCATTATTCAGGTGCCCGGCTTTAGCTCTACTGAAAAGAATCGGGTGGAACTTCTGGCACGCCTCTGCAGGGAGGCCGGTATGGAAGACGTATACACCGATGGCTTAGGCTCGCTTTTAGGCCGCGTCGGCAACGGCAAGAAAAAACTCGTCTTCGACGCTCATATAGACACGGTCGGCGTCGGTGACCCTGCGCAATGGGTTACCCCACCCCACTCTGGCCTCATCAAAGACGGCCTTGTGTATGGAAGAGGAGCCTCCGACCAGCTTGGCGGCGCTGCGTCCATGATCACTGCGGCGCGCATCCTCAAGGACATGGCCTACGAGGGCGACTACACCGTCTGGTTCTCATTTACTGTCATGGAAGAGGATTGCGACGGACTCTGCTGGAAGTATCTCATCGAAGAAGAACACTTCGTCCCTGATTTCGTCGTTTCCACTGAGCCGACATCCTGCCAGCTCTATCGCGGACATCGCGGACGCATGGAAATCCAAATTGATATCAAAGGCCGATCCTGCCATGGTTCTGCGCCCGAGCGGGGCGACAGCGCCGCGTACAAAGCCGCTCGTGCTGCCCTCGCCATAGAAAAACTCAACACCGAGCTCAGGCCGGATGACGACAATTTCCTCGGCAAGGGCACCATCACGGTGTCGCAAATCAAGGTGCAGGGACCAAGCCAGTGCGCCGTACCTGACCAGGCCATGCTCTACTGCGATCGCCGCCTCACCTGGGGCGAGAACGACAAGATGGCGATTGCACAAGTGGAAGAAGCCTTGCGCAATGCGGGCGTCAACAACTTTACAGTCAAAATGCCTGAATATCGACAAGCTGCTTACACAGGCCTCGTCTACCCGCAGGAGCTCTATTTCCCGACCTGGAAAATCCCGCAGGATCATGCACTCGTCCGTTCGGGCGTCACGGCCTATGAGGGTCTTTTTGGCAAGAAGCCTGTCGTGGATAAGTGGACGTTCTCCACAAACTGCGTGGCTATCTGCGGTCGGCACCAAATACCCTGCATCGGCTTCGGCCCCGGCGACGAGGATCAGGCACATGCACCCAACGAGATTACGCGCGTGGACGACCTCGAGATCTGCTCCGCCTTCTATGCTGCCCTACCCTATTCGTTGAGCGGACAAAAATGAGGCGCTGGTTTTATCGCTGCCCGCAGTGCGGCGCAGAATACAAAATCGAGCCTGGCCGCTACCTGTGCGATCATTGCGCCCCGCGTAACAGACCAGGCATTCCTTTGCAGGGCGTACTGGAATGTGTTTGGGAAGGGGACAGTGTCTGGCAAGGCGACAACAAGGCCGAACTACCGCTTCCTATCGAGCGTGAGTACTTTCCCAAAATTCCAGTCGGCGACACGCCGCTTTGGGCTCCTGAACGCTTACGCGCGAGTCTGGGCTTTCCGAAGCTCTTTCTAAAAGACGACACCTGCAACCCTTCTGGTTCCTACAAGGACCGGGCAAGCTGGCTCGTGGCCGCCTTTGCCCGCAAGTTCGGCCTCGACGAAGTGGCCTTGGCTTCGACAGGCAACGCCGCATCGAGTATGGCCTGCATAGGCGCAGCCTCCGGTCTCAAAGTGACGGTTTTCTTACCCAAAACCGCTCCAATAGCCAAGCGGATCCAGGTTTTGCAGTATGGCGCAACCCTTAAAGAGGTCGATGGAACCTATGATGTCGCATTCGACCAATCCATCGCTTACTCGCAAGAGACCGGCGTACTTTCCCGCAACACCGCATATAACCCGCTCACTATTGAAGGCAAGAAAACTTCGAGCTTCGAAATAGCGAACGAGATTGGATGTCCTGACAACATTTTTGTTCCCACAGGCGACGGCGTGATTCTGGCGGGCGTCATTAAGGGTTTTGAGGACCTGTTGAAGCTTGGAAGAATCGAAAAGCTGCCCAGGTTCTGGGTTGCGCAAGCCGAAGGCTCCAGCGCCATTGTGCGAGCTCTGCGGACGGGGGTTTTTGAGCCACGTCCTTCCAATACGGTGGCCGACTCCATTTCCGTGGATGTGCCCCGCAATGGTAGCTTTGTTCTTGCAAAACTGCAGCGCTACGACGCCCAAGGAGTTACGGCAAGCGACGCTGAGATTCTGGCGGCCCAACGGATGCTTTCTTCGCAGTCGGGACTTTTCGCCGAACCTTCGAGCGCCTGCGCTTTCGCCTGTTTCCTCAAAGTCCGCGATCGAATTCCACATGACGAGTCCATTGTCGTTATGCTCACCGGTTCGGGGCTCAAAGACATAAAGGGAGCGCAAGCCGCTCTTGGCCTGGATACGAAAATCAACGTATAATGATTTTCTAAGGAGTGACCTATGATCGATTTAGACGTGAATGAAGCCGGAAGAAAGAAAAATATTGAGCGCTGCAAGGAAAAAGGCATCATTTTGCCAACCTTTGCCCAGATGCGAGACCCTTCCCTGATTCCTGAGTCCATCAAATCAGAGTTGAGCAGTATCGGCCTTTGGGACGTACATCCGAGAAATCTTTTCCGCGTCAACTGGCACAATGAACCAAAAGAAAAAGGCGGAAAATTCGGCAATGTCAATTTTATCGAACTGCCATCTTCTATCACCGGCTGCAAAGCGCGGATCATAGGCTTGGTCGGAAAGTGGTTCCCCACCGGCGCGCACAAAGTCGGTGCGGCATACGCCTGCCTTGCCCCAGAACTCGTGACTGGGCGCTTTGATCCCACGACGAAAAAAGCGGTGTGGCCCTCAACCGGCAACTATTGCCGTGGCGGCGCCTACATTTCCAAACTCCTTTCTTGCCCAAGCATAGCGATTCTGCCTGCAGGCATGAGCCGCGAGCGCTTCGACTGGCTAAAGACCATGGCCGAGGAAGTCATCGCTACCCCGGGTACTGAGTCCAACGTTAAGGAAATCTTCGACAAATGCGCAGAATTGGAAAGAACAAGGCCAGATGCGGTCATCTTTAACCAGTTCGATCAGCTGCCGAATCATCTCTGGCACTACCAGGTCACAGGCCCGGCCATGGCCGAGGTCTTCGGTCAAGTTGCTGGCCCACAAGATCATCTTTCTGGCGTCGTGCTCTCTTCGGGCTCTGCAGGAACGCTCGGCTCGGGATCTTACCTGCGCGACCATTTCCCCGGCTGCCGCGTGGCTGTAGCCGAAGCGCTGCAGTGCCCGACCATTCTGGAGAATGGCTTTGGCGAACACCGCATTGAAGGTATTGGCGACAAGCACATTCCATGGATTCACGACGTGCGGGACACCGATGCGGCCATTGGCGTGGACGACGAACTTCCGATGCGCTTTATCAGGCTCTTCAACGAACCTGCAGGCAAGAAGGCCCTCCTTGAAAACGGTGTGCCGCAAGCGCTCGTGGATAAGCTCGACTGGATGGGCATTTCCTCGGTAGGCAACCTTATCGGAGCAATCAAACTGGCCAAGTACTATGAACTGGGCGAGCACGATGTTGTCTTTACCATGTTCACTGATTCCATGGTGATGTACCAGTCTCGGCTTGCAGAGCTCAATGCGGAGCGTGGTGTCTACGACCAGCGCCAGGCGGATCGTGACCTCGACAGGCTTGCAGGCATCGAGGTAGACCATGTCATGGAACTTTCTCAGGTCGACAAGCGCCGCATCCACAATCTCAAGTACTTCACTTGGGTTGAGCAGCGCGGCAAATCGGTATCAGAGCTCCGTGCTCAGTGGGACGACTACCGCTCGTATTGGGGAGACTTGCGCAATCAGGTTGGGGCGTTGGACGAACTCATCGAGGACTTTAACGCGGAGGTCTTGCGTTGATAGCGCTAAAAAACTGCTTCTGCGTCATGACCGGCGAAAAGGGCAACGTCGATCTGCACGACGTAGATATTCTCATCGATGGGAACAGGATAAAAAAAATCGGTCCCAACTTGGAAATTCCAGCCGAGGCTCAGGTTATCGACGCCTCCAGACACGTGGTGTTGCCAGGTCTTGTCAATACGCATCACCATTTTTATCAGACCCTGACGAGAAACCTGCCTGGCGCTCAGGACGCCAAACTCTTTGACTGGCTTACGTATCTTTATGATATATGGAAATATCTTGATCCTGAGGCGGTGTATTGGTCCAGCATGTTGGCCCTTGCCGAGCTCGCCAAGACTGGCTGCACGTTGAGCACCGACCACCATTACCTGTATCCTGCAAACTTCCCGGGGGATATTCCAAGCCTTCAATTCAAGGCTGCGGACGACCTGGGGATGCGGTTTGCACCGACGCGTGGCTCAATGAGTCGTTCCAAGAAAGATGGCGGGCTTCCACCCGACTCGACCGTACAGGACGAGGACACGATCCTTGCGCACAGCGAGGCCACGATTCTCGCTTTCCACGACGACGCTCCAGACGCCATGCACAAGGTGAGTCTTGCGCCGTGTTCGCCGTTCTCCGTCACCGAAGACTTGATGAAGCGCACAGCCGAACTGGGACGCAAGTATGGTATCAGGCTCCACACCCACCTTGCGGAGACGAGCGACGAGAACGACTACTGTATCGAAATGTATGGCAGGCGGCCTTTGAGGCTTATGGAAGATTGCGGCCTTATTGGCCCAGACGTTTGGTATGCGCACGGAATTTGGTTCAATGACGAAGAGTTGGACCTGCTGGCCAAAACCCAAACAGGTGTTGCGCATTGTCCGTCGTCTAACGCGCGCCTCGGCTCAGGTATAGCGCGCATACGGGAAATGCTCGACAAGGGCGTTCCGGTAGGACTCGCCGTGGACGGTTCGGCTTCGAACGACTCCTCCGATATGCTCGGCGAAGCAAGACAAGCGCTTATGCTGCAGAGAATCAAGTACGGCTCGCACGGAATTACCGCGCGCGAAGTACTTTCCATGGCCACACAAGGCGGAGCCCAACTATTGGGTTACGACGAGCTCGGAACTATCAAAGAAGGGGCTATCGCCGATGTTGCGCTTTTCGATGTCATGAAGCTTGAATACGCTGGCGCACTGTCCGATCCGGTGGCCGCGCTTGTGTTCTCGGGCTATAACCATGGCGTCGACCACCTCATCGTCAACGGCAAGCCCGTGGTGGCTGGCGGCCGGCTCGTGAATGCGGACGAAGAGACTATTCGGGCCAATGCCGAAAAGGCGGCCAAGCGGCTCTACGCGGCCGCGGGGATTCTGTAAAAAATTCGAGGTATTCCATGGTGAAGGAATATTTGAAGCCAAAGTCCGCTGAAGAGGCGCTCGTGCTCTTGCGGGGGCGCAGCGACGCGCGGCTGTTGGCGGGGGGCACCTATCTGCTCTCGTCTCAGTTCGAAAAACAGGGTATGACCTTGGTGTCACTCCTTGGGCTTTTGCCGCAGGGGGCAGCGTCGCGCGACGGCCAAATCGCGCTCGGCGCCAACACGAAATTTACCGAGATTCTGGAAGCCCGGTGGCTCCCCGCGGCCCTGCGCGACGCTGCCCTCTCCATGGGCAACCGCAACATCCGCAATAGGGCGACGGTGGGCGGCAACATCGGGGCAGACAAGTCCAGTTCGAGCCTGATTCCGTTCTTTCTTGTGTCCGGCGCGCTCTATAAGCGTGTCGACATGGAGCCGGTCGCGGCTGAAGACTGGAGCAAGCTCGACGCAAAAGATCGAGGTATTGTGGCCGAGGTTCTTATTCCTTCTATGGACGGTCGGAAGGCCGCTTTTGGTCACTTTGGCCGCGTGGGAGTGGATATTTCTGTCGTGACCTGCGCCGTATGCGCCGAGGTTGGAACGGACAAGAGACTCAAGAACCTGCGCGTCGCATTTGGCGGCATGGGGCCGAGCTGTCGGCGCTTTGGTGAAATTGAAGGGCTCTTCGAAGGACAAAAAGCGCCGCAGGCTTCCGAAATAGAACGGGAAGTAGCGCCCTTACTCAAGCCTATCAGCGATATCCGTGGAAGCGAGGCGTACAAGCGCCAGCGCAGCGCGGCTCTTTTTGCGGACCTTCTGCTGTCTTTGTCTGGCGGCAGCGCAGAGGCCACCATGGAGGCAGGCTCATGCTCGTGAATTTTACCCTCAACCAAAAGAATGTCAGCCTGGAATGTAAAGAAGGCGAGAACCTTAAAGACGCGCTCAGGCGCAATGGAATTATCACGGTGCGCGATGGCTGCGACGGCGAGGGTTCCTGTGGCCTTTGCGCCGTGCTCTTTGACGGGCGGCTTGTCAACTCATGTCTGTTGTCGGTTCACGATGCCGAAGGGCATTCTATTATCACGCTTGAAAACTACAAGAACGATCCTGTAATGCGCACGATTCAGAGGGCCCTCGTCGATGCGTCCTGCGTCCAGTGTGGATATTGCACGCCGGCTGTGGTGCTTTCGATTCGGGAGCTTTTGGCGCGCAGTCCCAATCCCAGTAAAGACGAGGTTAGGGATGCGCTTTCTGGTACCCTATGCCGCTGCACGGGTTACGAACAATACTTCGAGGCTGTTAATCTGGCAGCCAGCAGGCTTGCGGATCCTGAGTACAAGTTACCGGAGTTTGAAGATTTTCGACCCGATCTGCGCCATATCGGGAAAGACAGAGAAAAGGTCGATGCGGAATTCCTGGTTCGCGGCGAAAAGGCGTATGTCGAGGACAAGGTTCCCGCGGACACCTGCTACCTCAAAATGCTGGGTAGCCCCTATGCTCATGCGTGGATCAAGTCTATCGATGTTTCTGAAGCGAAGGCTGTGCCAGGTGTAGTCGCCATCGTGACACACGAAAACTGCCCTGATACGATTTACACGACGGCAGGGCAGACTTTCCCGGAAGCTTCTCCCTATGATCAGCGAATGTTTCCACGTAAAGTGAGGCATGTCGGGGACAGGGTGGCGGCGGTGTTGGCCGAAACCAAGGCCGCGGCCGAGGAAGCGCTTGGCAAGATCAAGGTTGAATATGAGGTCTTGGAGCCGGTCTTGAGCATCGAAGCGGCGCAGGAAGCCGGAAGGCGCCAGGGCGGCCCCATTGTGCATGCAGGACATGTGTCCTTTGCTTCGGATGCAACGCCAGAAGCATTACAAGTTGGCGCGGACACGAGAGACGACCCGATTCAGTATCAGTTCTCGATTCAGGCCGATCCACACCGCAACCTGGCCGCAAGCGCGGCAGATGGCATCGGCGACCTCGAAAAGGGGTTTGCCGAGGCGGATGTGGTAATTGAGCGCACGTACAAGACGGACCGGGTCCAATGCACGCCGCTCGAACCGCACGAGGTCTTTGCCTATGTGGAGTCGGGCCGGCTTGTGATGCGCGCCTCTACGCAGGTGCCCATGCACGTGCGCCGCATCGTGGCGCACGCGATCGGTATCCCGGAAAACAAGGTCCACGTCATAAAGGAGCGCGTCGGCGGGGGTTTTGGTGCCAAGCAGGATATTGTCCTGGAGGACGTGGCAGGTTACATTGCCTGGATTACAGGCAGGCCGGTGTTTTTCCGCTACACACGGGAAGAGGAGTTTGTCGCAAGCAGGACGAGGCATCCCATGCAATTCACGATCAAGATGGGCGCAAAAAAGGATGGGAAGCTCACAGCCATTTCGATGAAGTTGGACGCAGACACGGGACCGTACGGGCAACACTGCCTCACCGTGCCCATGAATGCGATTTCCAAGAGTCTGCCGCTTCTCTTGTGCGACAACGCACGGTTTGAGGTGAAGTCCTGGTACACGAACTTGTCGCCGGCCGGCGCCTACCAAGGTTACGGTGGGCCAAAGGGGTCCTTTGCCCTGCAGATGGCGCTTGCCGAAATGGCCGACGCCCTGGGCATGGATCAACTCGCAATGATTGAGAAAAACCGCGTTCGATCCGGTTCGACCATAGAAATACTCAAAAGCCTTGGCGAAGGCAGGGCGGGCGCCGCAGTCACCCTCGGCACCTGTGGCCTTGGCGACATGCTGGAGCGCGGGCGGCGGAACTTTGGCTGGGACGCGCCGAAACCTGCGGCGCCCGGGCCTGACTGGGCTATTGGCCGCGGGGTGGTGATTATCCAACAAGGTTCCGGTTTGCCTAGCCTCGATGCGGCCAACGCGCAGCTCAGGCTCCTCACCGACGGCACCCTTCTTATGCTCTCAGGCGGCGCCGACCTCGGCACCGGCTTGGACACGGTCACTGCAAAGATCGCTGCAGAAACTCTGTGTGTGGACATCGCGGATGTCGCTGTCGTTTCTGGTGATACCGACGCTACACCTTTCGACAAGGGCGCCTACGCTTCTTCCGGCACCTATTTCTCAGGTGGCGCGGCGCTGAATGCAGCGCAAGATCTTCGCAAAAAAGTCCTGGCTGCTGCAGCCGTCATGTTGGGCGAGCAGGTGGACGACCTACAGCTCGTCTATCCTGGCACCATAAAAGGCAAACACGGCTCTTTGACACTCAAAGATCTGGGAGTTCGCTCTGCCCAAGGCGAAGGGCACGCCGAGCTTGTCGGCTTTGGTTCGTTCAAGACTGACCACGCGGCCTTCCCTTACGGCGCCCACTTTGCCCAAGTTGCGGTCAATAAGCGCTCAGGACAAGTGATTGTCCAGCGCTATCATGCGTATCAGGACTGTGGAACGCCTATCAATCCGGCTCTCGCAAAGGGCCAAATCTATGGCGCGGTCCTCAAGTCTATTGGCCATTCGCTTTATGAGGAAATGAGTTACGACGAGAATGGTCGCTGTCTCAATCCTAATTTCCTCGATTACAAAATCCCGACCATCGCGGAAGTGCCGGAAGATTTCCATGTCGAGCTTATGCCGGTTGCCGACGAAATCGGGCCCTTCGGCGCCAAGAGTGTGTCGGAGATATCGGTAAATGGAGCGGCACCAGCTCTCGCCATCGCAATTCACGACGCCGTCGGCGTCTGGATAAGGGATTGGCCTTTTACGCCAGAAAAGATTTTGCGGGCTCTCGGCGCGCTGGACTCAAAAAGACAATAAGTCAAGGTTCCCCAAAGAAAAGGAGATGAAGATGGACAAGCAGGGTATTGTACGGTTGATCGAAGAACTCTCGCAGAAAAAAATCGATATGAAAGACAAGGATTTCTTGCTCACCTGGGAAAAGACGGGCGACGAAATCGACGCCACGTTCCTCGTTGCGGACATTCTGCGCGCGATGCGCGAGAACAATATCAGCCCGAGGATTTGGGATTCTGGAATTGCGGTTTCAAATTTTAGAGACAATTCGACGAGGACTCGATTCTCTTACTCTTCAGCCTGCAACTTGCTCGGTCTTTATGTGCAAGACCTAGACGAGGGGAAGAGTCAGATTGCTCACGGCGAGACGGTCCGCGAGACAGCCAACATGATTAGCTTCCTGTCCGAAGCCATTGGTATTCGCGATGACATGTATCTGGGCGAAGGCGATAAATACCAGCGGGAAGTAGCAAGGTCGCTGGATCAGGGCGTTGCTGCAGGCGTTTTGCCCGCCAGACCAACCGTCGTCAATCTTCAATCGGACATCGATCATCCGACTCAGGCTATGGCCGACTTTTTGCACCTGGTGCATTATTTTGGCGGCAAAGACGGACTCAAGGGCAAAAAAATCGCCATGACCTGGGCTTACTCGCCTTCTTATGGCAAGCCGCTCTCTGTTCCTCAGGGGATTATCGGGCTTGCGAGCAGGTTCGGCATGGATATATCGCTCGCCTACCCTGAAGGCTACGACCTCATCCCCGAAGTGGTCGCGCTCTCCCAAAAACAGGCCAAGGAGTCGGGTGGAAAGCTTACCGTTACTCACTCCATGGACGAAGCTTTTAAAGACGCGGACATTGTCTACCCCAAGAGCTGGGCGCCTTACGATGTCATGCTTAAGCGCGTTCCACTTTTGCACAATGGAGACCAGGCTGGATTAAAAGAACTTGAAAAATCCGCCCTTGCCAACAATGCAAAATTCAAAGACTGGGAATGCACCGAAGAGAAGATGAAGCTAACTCGCAATGGCAAAGCACTTTACATGCATTGCTTGCCGGCCGACATTACTGGCGTTTCCTGTGCGTCGGGCGAAGTGGCTGCCAGCGTATTCGATCGCTACCGCGACGACACATACCGAGAGGCGAGCTATAAGCCCTACATAATCGCCGCCATGATCCTGCTCGGGCGCTTCGCTTCACCTGCGACTGTACTCAAGAACCTGCTTACGCGCAACACGATCCGCGAGCAGGCATAACGTAGACTTAAGCAAATTACTTCAAGCTCGGCCAGCTGACCGAAGGCTATAGTCCGCATAAAACGCGATAGCCTAATGGAAGCTGGCCCATTTTTTCGGGCCTTGATTCTTGATTCAAGCCCTCTTTTCTGGTCTCACACGCTCTTTTCGGGTATTAGGCCGCTGCAGCTGTTGTTGTTTGGTTCCGGTGCACGCGGCCGCACAAAAGAATCTATTCCTTTAAAACTCTTTGGAGTAACGAAAATCCGCATATAGAGCAAAAACACCACTCCAAGGATTCCACTCAAGGTAAAGGCCCAGCCTGTGTCGAGCAAATCTGCAACCAAACCAGAATAAAGTGAGCCGAATGGTGTTACACCAACGAACAAAAGGTTATAGACCGACATCACCATGCCACGCATCTGGTCAGAAGACTGCATTTGCACCGATGTATTGCACATTGTTGTAAGGAACGACATGCCAAAGCCACAGACCGCCAGAAAGAGCCCAGACAGAATAAGGTTGCGCTGCACGCCTACCAGGATCGTCCCAATGCACAGGATAAAGCCGGCAGCATAGACGAAAGCCGGCTTTGGCTCCACTTTGTAACCGCCAAAGGCAACCATTAAGCCCGCGGCAAGGGCTCCTGCACCCATCGCCGCCATCAGGCCCCCATAGGCGTCTGAGCCCATTCCCAGAGCGATCTTGGAAAAACTCGGCACTGTCACATTAAAGTTCAAAACAAAAAGACTTAAAAACCCAACAATGGCAAGCAAACTCAAGATGGCAGGATTGTCGCGGATGTACCTTATGCCCCCCAGTACTTCGGTTTTCATGTCGGACCGCTCGGCCCTTACAGGAGTACGCCCTGCCTCCATCATAATAAGACTCACAATGACTGCGATAAAACTCAGCGCGTTGAGGGCAAAAGTCCATGGGATACCCACAGCAGTTATGAGAACTCCGCCTAACGCAGGCCCAATGACTCTCGCAATATTGAAAAGAGTATTGTTGAGCGCCACCGCATTAGTCACCGCGGCCTTGTCCAGCACCTGTTCGGAAACAAATGCCTGACGTGCCGGCCAATCCACTGCCGTCACGATGCCTGTAAAGAGCGAAATGAGCATGATTACCCAATACTGTTCGTTGCCCATGAAAGAAACAGCAGCCAAAGCCGCGGCTGCGACCGCAAACAAAGACTGGGTCCACAAAAGGATGGTCCTCTTGGGGTAAGTATCGACAAAGGGCCCTATAAAAAGGGCCAATAAGAGCGTTGGTATGTACTGTACCGCAGTCAGAAGCCCCAACTTAGTCGGTGAGTTCGTAATCCTTAGTACAAGCCACGCCTGCCCGGTGTTTTGTAACCAAGTTCCGATTACGGAAACGCCCTGCCCGACGAACCAAAGGCGAAAGTCGCGCGACTCCATAGCAGGAAGTCTGTGTTTTTTGTTCATTTTTAAGTCCAAAGTAACAAATTAATAGAATTTGTCATTTCGGGGTCTTTTGTCAAGCGGAAGTCGACGTTTTTGGTCTTACGATGTTCTTAGCCGTATGTGGGAGGCAACAAATTCGCGATATGCGGTATTCTCGCACAGGAGCTCTTCGTGGTCCCCAAATCCTGCAACTCGCCCATCTTTGAGGAAAAGCACCTTATCCACGTATTGAATGCTGGAGAGCCGGTGCGACACGGCGATGATCGTCTTATCGTGTCCATCCAACGCTTGCCACAACTTTTCCTCATTCTTAGTGTCCAGGCTCGCCGTCATGTCGTCAAAAACGACAACTTGTGGTTTACGAGCCAAGGCCCGAGCGATCGCGAGCCGCTGCTTCTGACCGCCCGAGACGCTCACACCCCGTTGCCCTAGCAGCGTCTTCTCTTTAAGGGGAAAGTCCTGAACTTCAGCCGCAATTTGCGCGGTGTCCAGATAATCCCAAAGCTCCTCGGACCCGATTGCCGGCGGGAAACTTGTGGTGCCAAACGCAATGTTTTCTTCAATGGTTCCGGAGAAAAGCAGCGCCTCTTGTGGCACGTACCCCACAAGCCGGGACCAGTCTGCAGGGTCGATTTTCTCCAAAGGCATGCCATTGACGAGCACTTGGCCTTCCGCCGCCGGCAACAAGCCCGTTATGATCTTGGCGAGTGTCGATTTGCCTGAGCCAACGGGTCCAATAACCAGAAGCCTTTCACCCCGTTTCAGTTCGAATGAAACATCATCCACGGCTGGTCGGTCTCTGCCTTCATACGTAAAGTTCACATGGGACAATTCGAGCTTCTCAAATCTGTCCAGATGGACAGCATCGTTCTCTTTGGCAGGAACCTCAAAATCCTTGAGCTCCTCAAGCCTGTCGATGTTGACAAACGCGCGCTTGCCCGAAACGAAGACGTTCGGAATGTCCAAAATTGGGTAAATGAGCATGTTGAGCAGGTTGTAGAAGGCATAGAACGTCCCTATCGTGATCGAGCCCTGAACCACCATGATGCCGCCCACAAAAACCAAGATAATCTGCCCCGCATAATCGATATTTTGATAGATGAGATCGAGTATTGTCTGCATTTTGATAACGCCCGTCTCGGTCTTGAACCGCTTCTTAAGGGCTTCGTCAAAAAAACGCTCGTACTTGTCTTCACTTGCAAAAGCCTTGATGATTCTGGCGCCCGAAAAACTCAATTCGAGCTGTTCGTTGATGCTGGAAACCGATTGTTCGTTCCGCTTTACACGGTCATAGATCGTGTCCTGCGTCTTGGAATAGATCATAAGCATTAATGGCAAGGGGATAAGCGAGAGCAAGGCCAGCTTCCAATTGAGCAGTAGCATCGCGACGATGCAGAAGATGACTTTGCTTGTAGACTCGACCGCTCTAAAAATTCCGGAGCACATGAACCAGGAAAGGCGTGGCCCGTCGCTTATATCTGAGGTCAGGCGTGTTGCAATATCGCCTGTCTTATACTTTGAGAAAAACCGATGATCCTTCCCGACGATACTCGCAAAGTACTTATTTCTTATTACATAATCAAATACATTGTTGAGCGCTCCACGAATGCCAGGGAAAAATCCTGAGATGAATCCTGCCACACCAAGCGCCATAAAAAAGAGCGCGATTTTGCTGATCTCTTTTTGTGGATCTGTGTACGAAGCCCGATTCTCAATGATATTTTGGAAAAGATCAAAAAGGCGGCGCGTCAGGAGTGGAAACGCCACGGCAACAACGCTCGACACCAACGTCAAGACAAGCAGCAGGGTGATCATCCCTTTTCGTTCTTTCCAGATGCCCCAGATCCATTTGATGTGCCAAAGCGCTCCCCGTTCGTCTTTGTCTTGAGCAACGCATTCATTCCTGTTGGTTGGATCTTCGGCATCAGGTTGGATTTTTATCGGTTTGCTCATGCTTCCGCCTTCTCAAGGAACTGTTGCTGAACAAGCTCACGATACTCAGGGAGTTTGTCCAGGAGTTCTCGGTGCGTACCCCGCGCCAAAATCTCCCCATCGCTGAAAAAAAGGATTTGGTCAGCATGCAGAATGGACGACAGTCTGTGCGCCACAATAAGAGAAGAGCGATTCTGCAGGAGCTTTTCCAGACTTCGCGTAATTCTCGCCTCGGTCTCCATATCGACATTGCTCGTCGCTTCGTCGAGAATAACGAGCTTAGGATTGGCTGCCAGAGCGCGTGCAAACGCGATAAGCTGCTTTTCGCCCGCAGAGAGGTTACTCCCGCGCTCCCAAAGATTCGTCTGTAGCTTGTCCGGCAGCGAATCTACGATGTCATTGGCCTGCACCGTCTCCAGGGCCCTTTTGACGGTCTCTTCTGAAATATCGTCGTTATATACCCGGACATTTTCCAAGACAGAACCGGGGAAAAGATAGACATCCTGCAGCACGAGTCCGATGGTCTTGCGCCATGCATCCAGGTTGATTTCGTCAAGTGGCACGTCGTCCACATAAATCGCACCCTTTTGCGGCCTGTAAAACCCACACAAGAGCCCAACCGCCGTCGACTTGCCAGAACCGGACGGACCGACCACTGCCACCATGTCGCCCTTGGGAATCACAAAGGAGAGATCCCTGACAACCCAGTCCTCGCCCTTGTACGCAAACCACACGTGGTCAAAGCGAATCTCGCGCTCAAAATGGGGCAGCAAGGTGTTTTCTTTACCGGCCTCTTCAGGAAGCTCCATGATACCCAGAATACGGCGCAAAGAGGTTCTGGACTGTTGCATGCTGCGCAGACTTTCTGCAATTTGCACAACAGGACGCAAGAGAGCCGAACCATACTCAAAAAACAGGAGCAGGGTCCCCAACGTCATACCGCCAGAAAGCACCTTGGGCGAATACAGGAGCAGAAGTGCCACGATAAAGACTGGACCGACCAAAGAATCCAAAGCGGACATGGCAGCGTACTCGATCATCGAAGTCTTAACATCGACGTCCTTTTTTGCCTTTCCAGTCTGGTCCAAAGAGCCTATAGCCCACTTTGTCCTATTGAAGACTTTGACGATTTCAATGCCCTGAATGAATTCGGTCACCTTGGCAAGAATCTGCGCATAAAGGGATCTGGACTTGTCATAGAGTTTTATGAGCCTGTTGAAGTAAAAGAACAGGATAAAAATAAAGAAAGAGGTCACGCCAAGCATGATCCATGCCAAAGCAGGAGCCAGGGAAAACGTCACCGCAAATATACCGGCCATTACGAGCACATTCACAATGAGTGTCACACCGATAGTGGAGAAAAAGTCTCGAATCCTCTCTGTATCATTCTCCGTCCGGGACATCAGTTCGCCCACAGGATGTTCATCCAAGTACGAAAGTGGCAACTTCAACAGATGAGAAAAAAGGTCCTTCTTGATGTTCGTGACAATGGAAAGCCCCATCTTGGACAAAAGAATAGTACCGTAATAGCTCAACACCCCGCTCATAACAACAATTCCCAGATACCCGAAGGCATATGTAAGCATGAGCCCAGTATTACCAGCAGGAACTGCTTTATCGATTATTTGTTTTAAAATCAGGGGTTGCGTGATACTGGCGGCAGCTATCGAAATAAGGCACAGGAGCCCTGTGATGGCCATGTTCTTATACCGAAGGACATAATTCCATAGCCTGTTCTTGTAGGAAAGTGGCGAGGAATTAGCAGAGTTAAGACTGACATCCATACAGTTTCGTCTAGGCTATTGTTTTTCTTGAATATAGGCTGAGCTTCATATTCAGGACTCGAGATTTTAGGACGCAAATTATGAACTTACTACACAAGTTGTGCTTTCTGGCGCCACTAAAACTCGCCTGTCCCATAATAACAGGCTATGGGATAATTGCAAGAGGAACAAACCGATATACATCGGCGGGAAATCAGGGCCAAGCCTTTGGGGGCATTTTGTGAATCTAATGGCCTCTAGTGGCCTCGAATGGCAATTCGTGGTTCTTTGCTTGGCTCTCTTTTTGACTGGCTCTCTTACGAAATAAGGTCAGCAAAAACGGCATCGCTCGCCTGCTGAAGATCCAACGGGCTGATAAAAAGCTGTAAACCCCGCTTCCCAGCACTCACCGAGATATGGTCAAAGAGTTTGGCAGTCTCATCCAGGAATGTTGGAAATTTCTTTTTCATCCCGATCGGAGAACAGCCACCGCGCACATAGCCCGTAAGTGGTTCGAGTTCTTTCAGTGGCAGCAGAAAGCAGCTCTTGTCGCCCACGGCACGAGCAGCCTTCTTGAGGTCGATTTCACAGGAACCGGGCACAACGCAAACAAAATAGCCGGTTCTTTCGCCAGAAAGCACAATCGTCTTAAAGACCTGGTCCGGATCCAGTCCGAGGACCGCCGCGGCGTGCTTTGCAGAAAGGTCTTCTTCATCCACATCGTACTGACGCACTTCAAAGGGAATCCCCTTGGATTCCAAAAGACGGATGGCATTGGTCTTCTCTATAGAGCTCTCTTTATTGATCATTTTTCCCACTCATTGCTTTGTGTCCAAGTCCTGTCCTATTTCTGTCCTAATTCCTACTCAAGGCCAGAGAAAGTGGCAGCATACTTTTTTGTCAGACTTTCGTAATCGGACAAGGTATCTATGTCTTCAAGCACGGTTGTCGTATTACACTCAACCTGCATGCTTCCGAGCAGGTCAAGGACGGGTTTAAGGCGTTCTCCTGCCGGAAGCGACAAGAGAGCAGGGATATAGCGTAAAGGGAAAAGGACAGGGTGGCCGGAGTCACCTCTGTATGAGGCAACAAGAGCGCACGGTAAAGATCGGTTTGAACCGGGGTTCGCGTCAGGATCAGGTTCATAGACAGTCTTGGCCTTACCCGTACCCGTGGTGTCCATAGTGTCCATAGTGTCCATGTATTCTGCAAGCGCGGCAAAAACACTGACGGGCACAAAAGGTTTATCCGCCTGGTGGAGGAAAAACCCAGAAACATCTGGACAGTTCTTACGTAGCGTATCGATTCCAACCTGCGCAGAGCCCACCATACCGTCTTGCCAATTTGGATTCTCTACGACAATGGTTCCTGTTAAGCCCCTGAGTGCTCTGCTAACCTCCTGGCCGTTGCTGCCAACAACGACCACAAGCGGCCTTGTCAGGATGAGAATTGTCTCTGCTATAAAACGAACCACTGGCTTGTTTCCCAAAGGCAACAAGAGTTTTTGTCTACCCATCCTGGAACTTGCGCCCGCAGCAAGCAGTATGCAAGGATAACGAGAGCTTTTGCTCGAGCTGTTCCCCTCAAAATCCCCCATCGAGGTACTACCTAATACGTTTTTGCGAGTCATTGGACACCTTTGTTTTTCTCTTGAGACACAAAGTCACGCAATCTTGCAATTTCTTCTTGAGTTTTTTGGGGAGCAGGTCCGCCGGTCTGAGTCCTCCGTGCTACACAAGCCTCTGGCTTCAAATAGGCAGCAAGCCCGGCCATATCGAACTTCAGGCCCAAAAGCGCGCTGTGAGATCCTTGTATCAATTCCGCGTCCAGGTCCGCGATAGCGCAACCTCTTTGAGCACACAGACTGATTATCGACTTCGCCGCCTGATATGCCGAACGGAATGGCACGCCGCGGCTTACCAAATACTCAGCCAGATCTGTGGCTTCTATAAAACTTCCTTGCAGTGCGCTCTGCATGCGCCCCGGCTGCGGTCTTATTGCACGAACCAGCGCCACAAAGGCTTTTAGCGAAGCACTGAGGGTATCTTCAATATCGAAAAAAATCGACTTGTCTTCTTGCAGGTCTCGATTGTAGGCATACGGCAAGCCTTTCTGCAGCACCAGCAAAGAACTCAGATCCCCGATAACCCGTGCAGACTTGCCCCGCAGGAGCTCGGCCGGGTCGGGATTGCGCTTTTGGGGCATTATGCTGGAACCAGTGCTTGCGCGGTCGTCGAGTTTTATAAAGCCATATTCACTCGAGGTCCAAAGCGCAATGTCTTCGCACGCCCTGGAAAGATGCACGAGCAGCATGGCTGCCGCACTTGCATACTCCACGCAGAAGTCCCTGTCTGCCACCGCATCCATCGTGTTGCGGGTTGGCCTGTCAAAGCCAAGTTCGATGGCAGTAGCCTCGCGGTCAATG
>Ga0116192_1000379_pt1 | contig 34364 bp, 35 predicted proteins | sample AD_UKC113_MetaG_FD_89876 | JGI IMG/M metagenome (GOLD analysis project Ga0116192, IMG submission 89876) | Active sludge microbial communities of municipal wastewater-treating anaerobic digesters from Hong Kong - AD_UKC113_MetaG | ecosystem: Engineered > Bioreactor > Anaerobic > Digestate...
TCCAAGCATCTTGCTCTGCGTGGGCACGACGTGACGGTCGCGACTACCGACTACCTATTCAATGCGGACTACGCGGCGACGATTGAGGACCTTGGCGTCGAGGTTATCCCGTTCAAGCACATCTTCAACTACTGCCTTTACATTCCGTCCCCTAGCATGAGAAGCTGGTGCAGGGCGCATATCGATGAGTACGACGTCGTGCACCTGAATGGAACACGCTCCTACCAGAATTCCGTGGTCATGAGCCACGCCGCCAAGAATAAAGTCCCCATCGTCCTCCAGGCGCACGGCTCGATCATGCGAATCGTGGAGCGAAAGGGAATCAAGTGGCTCTACGATCAGGTCTGGGGGCGCAAGTTGCTCGCGAGCGCGTCGGCCTTCATCGCACTTTCTCAGAGTGAGGCCGAGGCGCATCGGCTGCTCGGGATTGCAGAGGAGAAAATCCATGTGCTACCGAACGGCGTCGACTTGGAGCGGTTCAAGGATCTCCCCGAAAGAGGCGAATTCCGGCGAAAGTACGGGATTGAGCTCAATGCAAAGGTCATCCTATATGTGGGACGGTTGCATAAAAGCAAGGGGATCGACCTTCTTATTGAAGCATTCGCGGACTTAGTGCCGCAACTAGAGGATGTTAGACTCGTGCTCGTCGGACCAGATGGTGGTTTCAAGCAAGGCCTGCAGAGACTTATTGCCGATTGTGGCGTCGAGGAGAAAGTCCGGTTTACCGGGTTCGTGTCGGAAAGAGAGAAATACGCAGCTTTCATCGATAGCGACGTTTTCGTAACGCCAAAATTCTATGGCTTCCCGATAACTTTTGTAGAGTCTTGCGCCTTTGGGCTCCCCATCATCACGACCAATGCGGGGGACTACCTCGATTGGATCGACAGCGTTGCGGGGATCTCAACTGAATACGATCGCGCGAAGTTGTGTGAGGCGATGAACAGGGTTCTCTCCGAAAAATCAGTCCGCGATCGCTTCTCCAGAGGATGCAGGCGTCTGGTTACATCACGGTTTAACTGGGCCACGATAACGTTGGACGTTGAGAAGGTGTATGCATGGGCTAAGAAAGGTGTGATCTGTTGAATGTTGATTAAAGATCCTCCCGTAGACTTGATATCAACCTATGGTGTCTGAAACTGGACAAGGAGATCGGAATTAGAGGTATGGTTTATTACTGGCGTCATGCCTCCACGCTATTTCAAATAAGGGTAATTTGAATGGTTGGACAAGATATGAACTATTATCCAAAAGAAAATATTGGGTTACTTGCATCACCATTGGCAAGAGCTAGCATAATACCGGTATCAAATTTGGTTGAGATATTAATTAAGATTTCAAAAAATTTTATCCTCGTTACAAGCAATGAATGGCATGAATTATATAGCGGTGAACATCAATTCACTACGTATACTATTAACTATGAAATAGATACCCCAATAGAGAAAGTTATGCGGTATTTACATGGACAAATGAAAGCATTTACATTAATAATTAAAAATTTAAAGCAGGTTGACTGTTGGTTCATTTTTGGAGGGCAAGGCTCGGCTATCCCAATAATCACGGCAAAATTATTGGGCAAAAAGATCGCTATTTTAATGGCTGGATCAGCCATAAAAGACTCTTTGTTTTCCCAAAATAACTTTCAGGGGGTTATAAAGATACTATCATTAATTTGCCTCGCACTAGTGGATAATATAATTATTTACTCGCCAAATCTTATCCAAGAGTGGGGCCTCGAGCCCTACCGCCACAAAATCCTCATCGCCCACGAGCACTTCCTCGATCTCGACGCCTTCACCGCCACCACCCCTCTTTCCGCCCGCCCGCAACTCATCGGCTACATCGGCAGGCTGAGCGGTGAGAAGGGCGTCCAGCACCTCGCCCGGGCCCTACCCGCCATCCTCGGCGGCCGGCAGGAACTCCGCGCGCTCATCGGCGGGGACGGGCAGCTTAAGGACTCGATCGAGGCCTTCTTGCAGGAGGAGGGCATCGCCGCGCGCGTCGACCTGCCGGGCTGGATCTCACACGACGATCTTCCCATGTACCTGAACCAGCTCCATCTCCTCGTCCTCCCCTCATACACAGAGGGGCTTCCGAACATCATGCTCGAGGCGATGGCCTGCGGGACGCCGGTGCTCGCGACGCCTGTCGGGGCAGTACCGGATGTTGTAGTAGACGGAAAGACAGGATTTATCATGGAGAGCAACTCGCCTGAGTGCATAGCTGAGAACGTGGCGCGGGCGCTGAGCTCGCCGGAGCTGGAGCAGATCGCAGAAGCCGGGAGGCGGTTCGTGGAGGAGAATTTTACGTTCGAAAAGACCGTAGAGAACTGGAAGGGTATTCTCCAGAGCATTGAGTAAGTCATGTTTAGCTCCAGTGCAGTCCACACGCAGCGCTTTCAGAAAACCACCCTGATATTCCTATTTTCGCTTCTGAGCGTAGCGCTCATTGCCGCGTGGAATACACCAGCCACGGGGTATGAGGCCTCAATATATAGGTCGACGCCGCTGATACTCTGGGCGAGCTTGATCGCCTCGGTGATCGTTGGTATCACAGTCGTTGTCGTATCAATAGCAAAGAACGAATTAGATAGGAGTTACCTCTGGAAAATCGGATTCTTGCTCGTATTTCTGAGCTATGCTGCCTGCCTGGCACTCTTTATCATCCGCGGCTATTACATGTGGTGTATGACTGGAGATCCTGCCAGCCATATCGGATGGATTAAAGAAACGCTCAGCACAGGGCATGCACCAACCTCTGTGATTTACCCGATCACTCATATTTATCTATCTGAAATTATTTTCATAACGGATCTCGATCTGGTCTTTCTGCATAAAATCATCCCGCTGATATTCGGTCTCCTCTGCGTTCTCTTCATGTATGTCTTCGCCAGGTCTCTGTTTTCCAATCTGGCGGGAGCCCTGCTGGCCGGGGTCATAAGCTGCAGTCTGGCATTTGATTGGTACCTGAACCTAACACCAAACGCCCTGGCGAACCTCTTTTTTCCGTTTGCATTATTTTTGGTGGTTAGAAATCTCAAGCAGAATGCATGGCCCTGGGCAGTTGCGCTCTCTGCTGTAATCCTGCTCTATCCAGTTTTTCATCCTGTACCGGCGATTTTCCTGGGGATGATATTCCTTACGCTCTGGATCCCCCTTATACTGCCAGAAATAACCAGGGCTCTCCATGAAAGAAAAATAGATGCCTTTAACTTTGGAAGACTGAACTTTATACTGGTGCGGCCGTTTCTGATATTGCTGATCTGGTTTATTTCCTGGATCTCTTCATTTTCGATATGGGGTTTTACAATTAGGAGTATATACCAAACAATCTCCTCGGAAGGAGAGTCCTCAAAGGTGATGGATCTTATGAACCAGATCTCATACGCACAGGGATATGGGTACAGCGTTACCGAGCAGGTTGTTCGGCGGCTTTGGGGGCCAATCATCCTCTCGATTCTGTCTGTAATTTCTTTGCTGCTTCTATGGAGAACATTCTCACAGGGACGACGCAATGATAAACTTCTTTTTTCATTTTACGGCCCATTTGGAATATTGGCACTTATAATACCGGCGCTTTATATATTCAATCTTTCCTTTGGCCCACTCAGGCTTGTGATTTATGTATCGATGCTAGGAACGGTTTTTGCAGCATATCTCCTCACATACCTGCTAACTGAGAAAAGAAAAAACTCCGTATTTCGTGGAGCAAGTCTAAAGACGGCGTTCGTCATACTGGTGATCTCTGGCCTTTTCCTGGGTGGGATGCTCAACCTCTATACATCACCCTACAACCTGACCCTGAGCTATCAGACCACACAATCTGAAGTTGCAGGCATGGAGTACATCTATGGATACCGCAATGTAAGCATACCGTTATCTGGAATCACTGTCGCTCCAGGGAGGCTTTCGTATTTGCTCCTCACCCCCGCAGAGAGAGCCGTCCAGCACCTTCCTCTTTACCTCAAGGAGGTTGTTGCCCCCTGGCACTTCGGGTATGATAAGTACTCATCGATATCCCCCTCCTATGACAAAGAAACCGATTTAGTTATAACACAGCGAGATAAAGTTGTTTATGAGGACTACTTCCCTGACATAGCACAATATCGGTTTAATGCCCGGGATTTCGAGCGGCTGGGTGAAGATCCTGGAGCAAGTCTCCTTTACTCAAACGGGGGCCTCGAGTTCTGGAGGGTTGCTACGGCGATTTAAGGTGATATTATTTGAAGAGCGTTCTAATCATTACATATCACTTTCCACCTATGCAGGAGATAGGTGGAATTCGGCTATATGGGCTTGCGAAGTACCTCCCTGAGTGCGGCTGGAGACCTATCATATTGACGCCAGTTCTGCCGGGAGAGCCAGATTCGCGGTTCCACGTTATTCAAACTCCCTACGATGACGTGGTTGCCCTCTGGAAGAAACGCATGGGCTTGAATCCAAAAAAATCGCTAAACGAGCAATTTGGCGCTTCCAGGCCGAAGAATCAGCCTTCGATCATGGATTGCCTCGCCTATCTTCCAAACGAAATAATTTCCTATCCCGATGGCATGAAGGGCTGGTATAAGCATGCAGTTCATGCAGGGGATGAGCTCCTTAAGAGTGAACGGATCGATGTAATTCTCAGTTCGTCGTATCCAGTAACGTGCCACATCATCGCAAAGGCTCTTGCGGAGAAGTATCATGTCCCATGGATTGCTGACCTCCGCGACCTCTGGACTCAGAATCCTTACTCAAACCATTGCGCTCTCCGGAGGTTTGCTGAAAAGCGCCTTGAACTCCGGACGCTTGGTAAAGCAAGTGCTCTCGTGACGGTATCCAAACCCCTGGCAGACGATCTGAGCCGCCTGCACATCCATAAACCGGTATATGTTATCACCAATGGATTTGATCCGGAGGATGCATGTTTTGATCCCCCAGAATTAACAGAGAAGTTCACCATAACCTATACAGGTGCGCTTTACGACGGAAAGCGGGATCCTTTGATGCTCTTTGAAGCCCTGAGGAATCTAATAACAGATGGCATTATAGATCCGGATCGCGTTGAGGTCCGGTTCTTCGGCTCGCAGGACTCCTGGTTATTCGATGAGATCAGAGATTCCAATCTGAATGGCATTGTCAGGGTTTTTGGGTTCGTTCCAAGAAACCAGGCACTACAGAAGCAGCGTGAGTCGCAGCTCTTACTGTTGCTCTTATGGAACAACCCACAGGAGCGGGGGGTGTACACCGGCAAGGTCTTCGAGTATCTCGCAGCCGGCAGGCCGATCATCGCACTGGGCGGTTCGGAAGAGAGCGTTGTGAAAGATTTGCTTAACGAGACGCAGGCCGGGCATTATACATCTTCGTTGGAGGATCTAGAGGCTGTCTTGTCCAAGTATTATTTGGAATACATGGGAACCGGAGCGGTACCGCCCACCAAAAAGAGCGCAGCCTCCAGATACAGCCATCTGGAGATGGCGCGGAAATTCGCTGGCGTGCTCGATAAGGTCCAAATAATGCCACATCAGCATTCCACCACCGTAGCTGCACATAGTGATTCGGCGCAGAAGTTCACCCAATAACATTCTCGGAGAGCAACTCGGGTGCAGCCGAGCTTTCTAACGCCCTCCTTCTCCCCGATCCGCTTTCCCCCACCAGAAGAGATATCCAGTTATACGCAGAGTGTTTCCAATGCCAGTCCCAGAGCCATCCCGGTCCTCCTCCTTCGCCACAGACGTCTTCAAGCTCGTCACCGGCACCACATTCGCCCAGCTCATCGCAGTCCTTGCCTCCCCCCTCCTCACCCGTCTCTACGGCCCGGAGGCCTTCGGCTTTTTCGCCCTATTCACATCGATCACCGGCATCATAGGGGTCATCGCATGCATGCGTTACGAGCTTGCGATCATGCTCCCGAAGGCAGACGAGAAGGCGGCAAATCTGCTTGGCCTCTGCCTCATCTGTGTGGCGGCTGTCAGCGGGCTGACTGTGCCGGCCCTCTACTTCGGGGGCGATGCCCTCCAATCCCTGCTCAGGGCGCCCGGGCTTGCACCCTATCTCATACTGGTCCCGCCGTTTGTCTTCGCGAGCGGCGTCTTTCTTGCGCTGAACTACTGGAACTCGCGCACCAAACATTTCGGCGGCTCTCGGTTGCCCGGGTCACAAGCTCGCTATTGCTTATAGTGCAGAACCTATGAAATGATACTTACTTGGCAGGTAAATCGATCTCTGGATATCGGCAATTAGTATCAATCCATTGGTGCAACACTATAACTGCCAATATGAATAACTATAGAAAAATATATTTTATCACAAACCAGAACGTTCTTAACTTGGCATACACTTACTGCAGAATGGAGGGTACACCACCTCGAATGATTGTGAGCGTACTCAAATGTCTCGTTTCATCACCAACGTCCTCAAACTGGTCTCCGGGAGCGTAATCGCTCAGGCACTGGGAATCCTCCTTGTTCCCATCGTCACGAGGTTATACTCTCCAGGAGACTTCGGGGTCTTCCAGCTTCTCCTGGCCATATCAGGAATACTTGCTGTTCTCTCTTGCCTATCCTATCAACTAGCAATCATGCTCCCAAAAGAGGATGAGGAGTCGGCCAACATCGTATCCCTCTGCTTCATCCTCATCTGCATAACGTCGGCGATAAGCGGCGGCGTCTTCATTCTCCTCTCCGGGTGGGTTGGGATGGTGCTCAACACACCAGAGATATCTCAATATCTCATATTTCTGCCAGTGGTCGTCTTTTTAAACGGCCTTTTCGTGGTGATAAACTACTGGCTGTCCAGAAGGGTGCGGTTTGGGGCAGTCGCCACCGCACAGGTGGCAAACTCGGTCTTAAGCAAGGCCGTCCAGATCGGCGTCGGCATCGGGGCGGCGTCACCGGTAGGACTTATCCTCGGGCAGATCGCGGGGTACGGGGCAGCCTTGCTGGTTATGGCCAGGGGTGTCCGGGAGGATCTCTCTCTCTTCAGGGCCGTCAGTCCTCACAGGATAAAACTATTGGCCAAAAGGTACAGGAGATTTCCTCTCTTCACCTCCTGGTCGACAGTGGCGAACTCGGTCTCACTCCAGGTCGCCCCCCTGATGCTTGCCGCGTTCTTCAGCCCCGTTGTTGTCGGGTTTTATGGCATGGCAAATACGGTCATCAACATGCCCATGAGCCTCATCGGCTCTGCAACAGGGCAGGTCTTCTTCCAGAAGGCAAGTGATGAGAAAAACCGGACTGGAAGTGTGAAGAGTGTGGTGCGAGAGGTTCACCAGCGGCTCGTCTCCATCGGGATATTTCCAATCATGGTACTGATGATCATTGGGGAAGAGCTCTTCTCCTTTGTGCTCGGGGCAGAGTGGGCTACTGCAGGTGAGTATGCCCGGATCCTTGCGCCCTGGCTGCTTCTCGTCTTCATCGCCTCTCCCCTATCAACGATCTTCAGCGTCCTCGAAAGGCAGACGGTAGATCTCTCATTTAATATCTTGATTCTCTTCTCGCGTATTGCTGTTCTCTACGTGGGAGGGATCTATGGCAATCCGGTTATCACCCTTATATTATTCTCGCTCACCGGTGTTATCTTCTGGGGTTGGATGAACCTCTATATCCTCAAGATTTCGGGAGTAGCGTACAGAACTGGCCTTCAAGACTTTCTCAGGTTCTTTCTGGTCGCCCTCGTGGTGGCGCTCCCGCTGATCGTCGTCAAATATTTGGCACTGCCGCTGTACATACTTTTCATCGTCGCAGGAATCGTGACTTGCATATACTATGCGGTCGTTATTTCAGGAGACTATATCTTAAAGAAGGAAATTATGGGGATCCTGCAGGAAGTCAGGCCATGAAGGTTGAAACACATTTTCATAATTACCACTATCCATGGACCGAGGTCAACGCCGATGACGTTATGTGCTGGCTGAAGGGAACATTCTTCTACGAAAATGAACTCCTCCAGGGCGCTGAATTCTTTCGCCTCTTCTCTTCAGCCCTCGATGATTCCCGGATCGACCACGAAGCCATGAAGGGCCTTCTCCTTGCCATGAACGGGAACTTCGCCCTTGCCATAGAGACTCCCCGGTACGTCTTCTGCACCGTTGACCGTGTCAGGAGTATTCCTCTATTCTACTCTGTCGGGGAGGATGGGGCTCTCTTTTCAGATGATGCGAACCACCTTCGGGACCGCCTGAACCCCCCATTCAACGAGAAGAACGGTGCCGAGTTCCTGGTCACCGGCTATGTCACAGGCCCGGACACCCTCTTTGACGGTATATACCAGCTTCGGGCCGGAGAGTATCTCGTCTACGACAAAAGGGATGGTTCCCTCATCACGCACTTTTACCACCGCTTCTGGCACGGGGATTACTTCTCGGACTCTGAAGAGGAGCTGCTCGACCGGCTTGACGGTGTCTTTGTGCGTGTCTTTCAGCGGCTCATTGCATCAACGAATGGTCGACAGATCGTGGTTCCACTGAGCGGGGGGCTGGACTCGCGGATCATCGTTGCGATGCTGAAGCGACTCGGCGTGGAAGATGTGGTATGCTTTTCATACGGTAGAAAGTGGAACTATGAGGCGAAGATCAGCAAGCAGGTGGCGGAGGCTTTGGGGTACCGGTGGTATTTCGTGGAGTATACGAATGAGAAATGGTATGCCTGCTACCATTCGGATGAGATGCGAAATTATCAGGAGTACGGAGGGAACCTGGTATCGCTCCCTCATATCCAGGACTTCCTTGCCGTCAAGGAGCTGAAAGAAGAGGGGACGATTCGGAAAAATGCAGTCTTTGTGCCGGGTCATACTGGTGATATGATTTCCGGAGGCCACATCCCCCGGGATTATGATCAATTGCAGCCCTATACATTCGAAAAATTCCTAAAAGATAATCTAAAAAAACATTATAGTCTCTGGAGATGGGATGAAGCTGAACTTAGACCTCTCTTCAAGGATAAGGTTCGGGGAAGTGTGGGAGATATTTCTGTCCAAGACAATGACTCCTGCGCGAATGCGATAGAATTGTTTGACTTTAACGAGAGGCAGGCGAAGTTCATCATCAATTCTGTCCGTGTTTATGAGTTCTTTGGATATCAGTGGCGAATACCGTTATGGGATACAGAGTTGATAGATTTCTTCTTGATGGTGTCATTGATATTGAGGCTCAAGCAGGTGTTGTATCGAGAATATGCTGTGAAGAGACTGTTTGTAGGCCATTTTGAACCTCTACAGAGCATTGATAGTACTACCAATTTTAAGATTGGTAGTAAGAATAGCGCTCAAAATAGATTTATGTCGGATATTAAATCTTTTCTAGGCAAATATCCTTTGGTCAGAATACTTGGAAAAAATGTCTTTACCTGCAAGCAAATCCATACCGAGTATGATACACATCCCCTTGCTTTGTATGGTATCTTGTCAAAAAGTAGCTTTTCACAGATATATTCTGTTACAGAAAATATCAATTCATTTGCTGCGTTATTTTATATCAACTTGTTTTACCCCATTTCACAAAGTGATATATTTAAAAAATTTTTCAAAGATTCAAATCAAATACTACCAACACTATAAGAAGTATGCAGCTAGATTTGTAGGCTCTGCTGGAGAACATAGTCAATCTGCATGGCTTTTCCCACTGATCATGTAAACAGATCTGCTACCTGACTGCTCGCCTCAGAGAAAGACACCACATTGTAAGACATCTCATTTATTTAAGATCATCTCTCGAATACTTTTTCGGTACTAGCTTCATCTTGTAACATTTCTCACCTTCTCCACAGATGTTTAGTAACTCATCGATTACAGCAAATCCGAATTTAGTATATAACGATATGGCCCGGGAGTTCTTCTTATTTGCGTAAAGGTAAATTTCATCAATTCCGTTTGATTTCATTTCCTGAATGCTGATGTCAAGAAGCTGCTTCCCAATGCCTTGTCCTCGATGATTACCATCAACCGCTATCGAATAGATCACGGCATTTTTTTTGATACCATATACAGATAATGATGGTTTTATATAATATACACAATATCCGACAATTTTATCCTCCATTTTTGCAACATAAAATATATGATTGAATATCTTTGAATAGCGTCTAAATAGACCATCAGAGTTGCCATCAAAGGAACTGTAGAAGATTTGAAGAACTTGTGGCAATGTGACTGAATCGACGGTAGTAATACAGCCACCAGAGGTTTTTTCCCAGTTCCGGGTTACTAAGCTGCCAATATAATCAGACGCTTTACGCTTTTGTTGTTTTACCAGGTTTACTCCCTTTAAGGTAAGTGTTCTTAGGAATACCAATATTCCTTTTCGTAAATCCTGGAATAGTCCAGCTAATTTAAGCTGCATCATATTTTATCTAAGGTAAATCCTGACAAAATATATGTTACATGTCCTAATAATCCTATTCTCGTCATATTTTCTTTATCGCGTTTCCCAATCCCTTCATCATCTGGAATGATTTTATCATCCCCGATGTCCTCATATCCGCCCTATTTATACTGAAATATATCTCAAGATCGAAATTATACCTCGACTTAAAATAACTGATTGACGGCATATTCGCCCCTAAGATCTCACAAAATTTGTATCCATTTTTATTTCCCCATTCTATGATCTTCCATTGAATGAGATCAACCGGATAAATACCCTTTAGGTCAACTTGCGTAGCCCCTACCCAGATAGAGAGCTTATCCCTGTATGCGGTTACGATTATTCCGGTGATCAGTTCCCCGTTCAATCTCGCTATGAAGACTTTCAGGTTCTCTGGGTAGTATCTATTATAGATATCTAATAAATATTCTTTTGAAGTAGAAAAGTCTATGTCCTGCTCATCTAGACGATTTGACACTGAATTAATTATAAAGTTATATTCCTCAGATCCTCCTTCTTCAACAATTAAACCAGCTTTTTCTGCATTTTTTATATTTTTACGTAATTGCTTTTTTAATCCCTCCTGGACTTCATCTAAATTTTCTATATTTTTTATATAATTGTATCTCGGAACGACTTGATAATTATTCCAGACATAAGGACGAGCATCCAATAGATTCGGTGGGGTCACTATTGAGATTATATTTGGTTTTAACTCCTTTTTGATACACTCATCTAATTCTTTCTGAAATTCTCTAAAGTAAAATTCTCGTTTATCTTGTTTTAGGGTATCGTAATCTGGAATGATCGGCCCTAAATTTTGGATCATTGCTCCACCTATGGGAGAAGAGAGTGTCCTTATAAAATGCTTCCTGCGATAAAAAAAAGGAATTGCGGCAACTATCTCATTGCCCAAATTCCCTGTGAATAGGTATAACTTTGAACCAGAATGTTTCTCAATGATTTTTAACCAATCTAACTCATGGGTCACTGTCGCATGCGGTGACCGTTCGACAATGTCGTTCCACAGTCCATATTCATCCTCTTTTAATGGCCGTACTTCTATTTTAGACATTTTGCCGCTGTGAACAGATTTCTCTTCCACTTGTCATCCACGCCCCCTTTTCCCTGCAGTACCGCAAAATCCTCTCGTACAGCTTCAGCCGCTCCCCTTCCATATATGTGTTGTGCCAGAGTATAGTGATGACCCCGTGGCAGCTCTCGGCTTCGTCGATGAGCCGGCGTGTGATATCCCACGCCTTCCCCGGGTCAAGCCGCATGTACAGGTCGAGAGTGCAGTCCATGATCGTGAGAGGAATCTCCAGGATATCGATCTCCCTGCCGGAGCGGATGTCATACGGCTTGAAGGGATGGCACATCCCGTTCCTGAACCCTACACAGTCGGCATACCCGAATGTGGCATCGTAGCGGAGCCCGGTGCGGCTGAGGTGCTCCCAGGTCTCCGGCACCCTGAACCGGAGGAAGTGGTTCCGGTAGCCGATGACCGGCCGCCCCAGGACCGCCTCCAGCCGCTGCTTCTCTGCCGCGAGGGCTTCCGGGTCACAGTAGGCCCTGTGCCCGCCATGGAGGCCGACCTCCCAGCCGGCGTCGGCGATCATCCCCATCTCTCCCTCAAGCTCCCCGATGTCGTAGGAGTAATCCTGGTCACCGGGGGCGAGGGCGAGGAAGTAAAAGCTCGATCGCGCCCCGTACTCCTCCTCGAGGGCCATAATCTCTTTGAAGTTACACAGGGGAACCTTCTTGGACCGAACCTGTCTTGCATTTGCAAGGGCTCTGGCAAGGTCTCCATTCTTCAGGGATGAGAGGGTCGCATATCCTTTGGAGAGCACTGACCGGTAGACACCATCGATATCGTGGGTGAGGCAGACAGCAAAAGGCTGGCCGTCAGGATACTCGGGGTGATAGCCCTGCTCGACGAGGTACTGCGAGGCGCGGGGCCGGAAGGGCTCCCGGTTGCTGCTCACGTAGTGGGGGAAGCGGTCGTAGCCGTCCCTGAACGCTATCTCGTACTCCTCTGCGCAGGAGAAGAGGCGCCAGACCTCCGGATCCTGCCGGAGGATGTCATGAATCTGCATGCAAAAGCCCGAATGTTTGGCGTCCATATATTTATTTACCCCGCCGCCACCTCCATCAGCCCCTCCCGCGCCTGCGTGTGCGAGAGAGCCTCCCGCCCGCGTGCGGTCGCGCGCTCTGCGAGCCCGGTCCTGTCCCTGGCCTGGGATACCGGCTGCGCACTTCACCACAATGAATTATTCATAAATGAGCCTTTGATCCATTTTTTGAGCCACCACAAATCAAAACCTGCTCCTTTCTTTGTGCGCCTTTGTGGTGGCTGCGTTAGCTACCCGGCCCAGCCATAACTTCTTTGGCATGCGCAGGGCCAGGCCCGGCATGAGCCCGTACACATCTGAAAAGACCCGGCAGTAGTACTCCCCAGCCAGCTTTGATGAACCGCCCTCATCGCGCCTGCCTCTCTTCCCAGTCCTCAAGCCGCTCCAGCCCGCGCAGCAGCCCATCACGAACGCTATTGAGCGTCGTTGTGGCGAGATCCACCTGCTCAACGAGATTTATCAGCTCCTTTTTATTGAAAATTTCGGTCCTGGCTTCCGTCATGCTGTTACACCGGTGCCAAACTATAACGTTAACGTATATATAGTTAACTATTATAACTTTAAAATAAGCTATATATATAACAACAATATAGTAATCATCATGACCGAGCTGAAGCGGGTGAATGTGGTGATACCTGACGAGTCCCATCAGGTGCTGCTGGAGTTTCAAAGAGGGCACGGGTTGCGATCCAAGGACAAAGCACTGGCGGATTTGCTGCTGGACTATAAGAGATTAAAAGGATCGGGCTGAGCTCTGTCTAAAGCTAACGCTATCCGCCCATCCCCTCTTATCACATATTCAATTCAGATGATGGGCTGCAGGCTTCAGCCAAAGATAGAACCCGTGCTCCTGCGATTTTACTGAGGAATTAAAAAACGATTCGTTCCGCCCTCCAGTCTATCCCCCGTCGCTCTCCGCCACCGCCTCCTCCTCCCCCATCAGCCCCCTCCCGCGCCTGCATGTGCGAGAGAGCCTCCCGCCCGCGTGCGGTCGTGCGCCAGCGCGGGTAGCTCGCCCTCCAGACGCTTTGCGAGCCCGGTCCTGTCCCTTGCCGGAGGATACCGGCTGCGCCCGGCGGGCTGCGGACTTCACCACAAAGGCACAAAGTCACAAATACTCACAAAGGATATTTCATAAATGAGCCTTTGCTTCATTTTTTGAGCGATCACGAATCAAAACTTGCTCCTTTTTTTGTGCGCCTTTGTGCCTTGGTGGAGGAGGCGTTAGCAGCCGGGCCAGCCAGTGGCGCTCATAACAGCACCCCGCCCGGGGCTCGATTCAGCGCCCGCGGCCCGCCCGGCGAGATGCGCCGGATGATGCTGCCGGCAGCCGGGACCGCCGGGAGAGAAGAGGTGCAGGTGGCAGGGATCGCATGGCGGTACAGCGTGATCTGCAGGCATCGTTGCCCGTTCCAGTTCAGGATTATTATTGATACTTTGGGTTTATTTTTTTCACAAGCTCAAGGAATTTCTCCCTGCTCATTCCTGCTTGCTTTAAAATGCTGAACACAGTCCCTCTTTTCACTTCCTTTTTATCCGGAACAACAACCAGATATGTCTTATCATCGCTCTGTTTATATAAAGAGGTATGATGTTTTCGCCGGTCCAAATTTGACCCCTTGCGCCGATCCGATTTTGACCCCCTATTAACCACACAGGCAATGCGCCCCATTTCCCTCTCCACTGCTCTTTCTCCGCCTTCCGGTTTGCCGGAAAGATTAAAATATGGTTAATTAGACTAACATTGAGGAAGTGAAGATTCTTGAAGAGCAATGCTGGTTTTGTTGGTTTTGACGGCACCGAGAACAAGAGAACTCTGCTGGCCCTTGCCCAGGTCAAGAAGGCTGCAGGAATCGAGGGCGACCTGAATGTGCTCCTCAGAAAGCCGCACGGCCGGGCGCTTTCCATGGTCTCGAAGTTCAACCGACTCTTCGGAGTAAAGGCATTTGTGAGCGATGCGGCGAACAGGGATAAGTGGGAGAAGGCGGGAGTCGATATCGAGGGCGGCTACGATGACTTCTTTGCAGCATCCGACTTCGTGATGGTGGGCGTCCCCGGCGACGAGGAGCTGCCCTACCTCGAATCAGGCCTGGCGCACGGCTGCTTCGTCTCCCTCATGGGCGGAGCCGACCGGCCTGAGCTGCTCAAGGGGCTCACTGAAGGCGGAAAGGTCGAGATCACCGATGATCTGAAGGCGGACTTTGCCCGCGAGTTCTTCTTCGGACTGGAGAACTACGAGATGTTCGCCAGGGCCAGGCCCAGGGTGGTCCAGTGCACCAGCTGCAACACCACCGGCCTGTCCAGGCTGGCGCTGGCCGCACGGCCTTTAGGCCTGACTGCCGTACTGGGCAACATCGACAGGAGGCACGGCGACCCGCACACCGTTGTCAGGGCTTCGCCCTCCGCCATCCAGTTCGGCAAGGGAGCCGGCCACCAGGGCACAGACGCCGGAACTGTCTTCGAGGAGGTCAACTTCTCCATCAGGGCGAGCAAGGTCCCCACCACCATCCCCCACACCAACTTCCTCAACCTGCTATTCAAAGGCGAGGTAAGCCCCGCCCAGCTGGTGGAGCAGTTCGCCAAAACCCGGGAGGTCGTGGTCATGCCCTACCAGGATGAGGGAAAGAAGCACGAGTGGACGAGCGAGATACTGGAGGCCTTCCTCTCAGGCGTAGAGAGGCCCATCAGCCCTGAGATATTCGAGCTTCTCGTATCCGACGCCATCATACCATTCAAGCTCGGCGGCTACACCATTCTGCAGACCGTCTCAATGGTGGAGCAGATGTCAATCGCCGTTCCCAACCACGTCGAGTCCTACCTGCTCTCCGCCGGCTATCCGGCAGCCGATGTGCACAGCCTCGTGGACAGGACCCTGGGAGTCATGCACGGCATCTGGCCGAGTAAGCTCTCCTGCTGAGGGGATAAAAACTCGAGCAAATCCCATCACATGAATGAAGTGCTGGCAGGTCGGCTGTCCGGAGATAGGGTGAGGCTCGGCCCTGAAGCCCTGGCCGAACTCTATGAGCAGGGCTACTTCGGCCGGCCAAAGGGCACGGGCCTCGAGCTGTCCCTGGTGGAGGCGGCGTACCTGCTGGACCGCTCCAGGATCTGGGTGCTGGACGGGGAGAGTGAGATGGACTTTCCATCCTTCTTTCAGGCTGCATCCTCCCTGGAGAAGGGCTTTGAGTTCCGGTTTGTGGTCTACAAGGACCTGCGGGAGCGCGGCTACTACGTCCAGCCAGGGCGGCCCGACTTTCGCGTCTATCCCAGGGGCGGCCATCCTGGAAAGGGGCCGGCTGAGTTTTATGTGCTGGTCATATCTGAGCGCATGCCCCTGCCTCTGCAGCAGATCGTCAGTCCGGCGAGGCTTGCCAGCCAGATGAGAAAGAAGCTGATGCTTGCCATAGTGGATGAGGAGAGCGACATCACCTTCTACGAGGCCCGGGAGAGGCCCATGTCCGGATCGATGGGGCAGGTGGAGGGTGGCGGCATGGCCACCCTTCTTGAGGACCGAGTGGTGATGTGGGATGCCGAGGCATCACGCCTGCTGCACGAGAAGGGCTTTTACGGCCGGACGGTGGGCGAGAGGCTGGGGCTCTCCCTTGTCGAGTCCGCCTACCTGCTGGAGAAGGGGCTGATCTCCATTGTGGACCGCTCCGGCAGGGCCCTTGACATGGAGAGCTTTGCTGCAAAAGCCCGCGCTATCGAGAGCGAATTTGACAGAAAGTACGCGGTATACCGGGACCTGCGGGAGAGGAGGCTGGTTGTCAAGACCGGATTTAAGTTCGGCTCGCATTTTCGAGTCTACAAGCAGATGGGGGGCCCATGCAAGGCGCCGCACTCCGAGTACCTGGTGCATACCATAGCACCGGATCATGTCTTTCTGCCGCCTGTGCTCTCCCGTGCGGTGCGTCTGGCCCATTCGGTGCGAAAGCAGATGATCTTCGCTTACTCCTCCGAGACAGGGACCGGCCTTTCAGGCGACTCGGTCAAATACCTGGAGATCAAGAGGCTCAAGCCCTGAGGATGGATAGAAACGAGCGCAATGTCCGCCGGGCTAATGGTAGATATGGCCTGGGGCGTTTTTTGGCCCTTCATTCTTCTCCCACATGACACTGCCCTGGTAGGAGATGCGCCTGATGCGGTGGTAGGGTATGAACTTGATTCCGGTCTCAGACTCGACCTCCATCCAGCCGGACTGCAGGCTGGCGATGCCTGCTCCCATCACCTTCGACCTATCTCCTGGTGCCCCCCTGTCCAGGTACTCGATGCAGGCCTTGCCGAAGTCGAAGGCCGGGTCGTGATAGAGCCTGAGGAGCAGGGCGCGGCTGGCTCTCATATCACCCGTCCAGCTCCGTCCTTCAGGTCGGGATGGGGCAGCCTGCCCTGGTAGCCGCACATCTCGCAGCGCACATTTACAGATACTCCGTCCTCCGTCCACGCCTCAGCCACATAGCCGCAGCGCGGGCAGTTGCTCAGGAAACGAGTTGTGGACATCGCTGTCATCCTCCTTCTTTTCCTTTTGTTATCTTTTCCTTTTGTTATTTTCTGGCGGATGGTTGATAATCCCTTGCTTTTTGGCGTGCGGTAAAGCTTAATAGGCTGGAAGTGCGATCGTCTCCTGACGGATGGACTCGTAGGGTAGAGGACATCCTAGCGGGCTTCGGAGACGGCGCTTCGCCGGAGAATGCAGTCGAAGACACCCGCTGACCTGGGTTCGAGTCCCAGCGAGTCCGTTTCCCTTTTGCAAGGGCAGAGTGCGAAGGTATTCGGGAGAGGATCACTCGTCACCCGGCTCCGACCTCACATCCACCTCCTGCCAGTGTTTGCCCCTCGGCGGGCTCTTGGAGAGGATCTCCTCCATCTCCATGCTCTGCAGTCCGTCCAGCCAGTCTTTGAGCTTCTTTCCGGGATTGTGCCCGGTCCAGTAGGCCTGGAGCCTGATGTGCAGGTCGCACATGTGGTTGAGGCTCATGCCCCTCTGGTAGATGGGGCCGCGGCACGGTCCGTGGCCTTTCAGGTCGCATTCAATTGATTTCATCTCGATCCTACCTGGTCAGCAGGATACATCCATGACCTGGATATTGAATGACTCGGCCAGGGCATCCAGATTCACCTTTCCGCATGCAAACGTCCGCCTCGACATTATCTCGTTCATGACAACCTTTGCGGGAGCGAAGACATTATGGTCCACATTGAAGAAGTCAAATCCGGCAGCTTTGAATGTCTTGTAAAAGGGCGCTCCCCAGTCTCGCGAGGCCTGAGAGGGCATGCCTTTTAGGTACTGCTGCAGCTCATCCAGGTTCTCGTACCTCAGTGTATAATACGTCTCTCCTCCGTAGATTATGGCATCGTTGGAGGAGCCCATGCACATGGTCGCATCTCCGCTGATGGGCGAGATGGGTGCCCTGCCCCAGCCGCTTTTGATGGCGTTGATGTCAAAGCCCATGGAAAATAGCTTGTGCAGGCCGGTTTCGACCACGCGGGCCGAGACCTGCAAAAGGCCGGCCAGGGAGTCTGTGGGGGCCACGGCAAGGCGCAGGTCCGCCGGGTCGATGCTGCATCTCTCTGCGATGAGGGCGGAGACCTTCTCGTCTGGGAGTCTGTTGGATTCAAGAACCAGTACGCCCACATCGGATGACTCCTCAAAGCCGATTCTGTCGTACAGCTCGCGCGTCTTTTTAGCCAGAGCGCGCGCCGGGCCGCTGCCCATGGCGAAGTACCTGTCGGCCTTGATCTGCCACATGGCGCACTGGGAGGCCATGCAGGATACAGCGGGAAAGTCGGTGGCCACGGAGATGCCAGGCAGGAGGACCCCTTTGAGGTCGAAGGGGGTAAGCTGTATCTCGGCCAGGTCGGCCAGGCACAGCCGGGAAAGGTAGACGCCTGCTCCGTAGCCTCCACGGGCCTTCACTCCTGCATCTGCGACCACTGTGCCGTTCTCAAGTTCATGAACCTCAATCTGCAGCTCATCGGCATAATCGAGCATCTCCTCGAAGACCTCGAATCCCATCTCATTGATTCCCATCAACCCGGATCACCTTTCCCCATTCAGAATGCTGATGGCCATAAAAGTCTATCGACCAGCTCTCTGCAAGAAAGCACTGAGCCGGGGCATCGGCGCGGTCGAATCCCCGCACCAGCTCTAGCTACCAGCTTTCTTCACAGGGCACGACCCGATGGTGCTGCAATTGCTCTGGCTGGAGTTGTTCAGGGCGCAGTGGGTGCCTGTGCAATTCTCGCCGTCACCGCTGCCCCCCAGGCAGGGGCTGCCCTCCGCCGAGACGGGACATACTCCACCCGGGCTTGCTATCAGTGCCAACCCCGCCAGGAGCAGGACAAGAGCCAATATGGCATATTTATTCGTCATGTATCCTCGTTCTATTCCTAACCCTTACCTACGGAAAGGCCGTTTTCCGTGATGGTATTTATATCCATTCGAGGCTCAGTATGTGGGCAGCTCTCCACGGAAGAGCATCTGCTGCAGCTTGGGAATGTTGGCCAGCCACTCATCCAGGATCTCCGTAGCCCCGGCCTCAACCTTCAACATGTCCGCTCCCTCCTTGGGCACGATCTGCACGCTGGCGATATGAGGCTGGTCGATGGGCTTGCCGATCTGGGAGAGCATCTTGATGTAGACCTCGTCTATGCCCTGCACCTCGGCTGCGATCTGTTTGGCGGCTTCGGTGCTGAGAAGGTTGTATATCTTGCCCACGTGGTTGATGGGGTTCTTTCCGCAGGTGGCCTCCAGGCTCATTGGCCGGTTGGGGGTGATCATGCCATTGGCCCGGTTGCCCCGGCCCACAGCTCCGTCGTCACCCATCTCGGCCGACGTGCCTGTGACTGTGAGGTATACCGATCCCTGCTCTATGTCGTCGGCCACATTCATCTGTGCCCTGACCTTGCGAGATGTGTACTGACTGGAAAAGTCGACAATGTGCTCCACAATGTCCCTCTTGGTGTCGGCATACTCCTTGATATTGGGTACGTATTTATCGATCATGGCGCAGGCTATGGTGAGGTTGATCACGTCTCCCTGGCGCATGCCCATGACCTTGATGTCCTCGCCTATGGCAGGGATGCTCTTCTTGAGCCTCATCAGCTCCCGCTCGGTATTAAAGACGATATTCTCCGTCTCCGAAAGAGGGGCGTAGCCGACGCCGAAGGATGTATCATTGGCGGACGGGACCTTTCTGCCGAAGACATCCCTCAGATCCGAGGAGCCCATGCCGATCTTGGCATCCAGAATGACGTGATTGTTGACGTCCAGGTTTGAGAGAGACTCGCCCAGCAGCTTTCTAGCCGCCTTGATGGCAATGGTGTCCACAGGTATCTCCTCCCCCTTGAAGACACGAGTGGCGCGTCCGGTGAGCAGTATGTAAAGCGGGCAGATGACCTCTCCTCCTCCAAAGGCCGGCCTTGACCTGCCTGCCACGATCTGCGTCTTGTCTGTGTTGTGGTGCAGAACCGCCCCGAATCTATCAAGGTACTCCTGACAGAGGGCCCGGCTGATGGACTCGGCGAGGCCGTCAGCCACGCTGTCCGGGTGCCCGATGCCTTTGCGCTCTACGAGCTCTATCTCCTGCTGCTCCAACGGTCTTTGATTGAGGCGTTCCACCTTGATATTTCTCTTCATGACCTCTCCTCGAACACCATCTCGAATAATGTGATATTAATGCTTTGCATGCGGGCGAATCAATCCAAAAAAGATCAGAGCAAGATGGAGGATGGGCTTGTAGCATCCTCCTTCATCGGGTTGCTTTCATGGTAATCCATTCATGCTCCCTTATTATGATAATATTCGTTCAAAATATAACTAAATATGAATTAGTTTCGGGCTAAAATTTCAGCCTCTATCCTGCATCTATCTCGCATAAAACTCTGCCAGCATGCGTATCTCTTTCTTTTCTGAAGATTCCAGCATCAAGCAGGATGCTGGATTAGACCTTCAACTTGAAGACCTCTTCCAGTGAGTCCCTCGCCTTCTTCATGACCTCAAGGGGACAGGTTTTGTAGGCCTTCTGTAGTGGCTCAACAGCCCTCTCGTCGCCGATCTCACCCAGGCTCCAGGCCGCCCAGGCCCGGATCTCCTCATCGTCGTCTCCGAACATGACATCCACCAGGCTCTCGATAGCCTTATTGTGGCCGATCTCCCCCAGGGCGGTGACTGCTGCGTAGCGCACATTCCATTCTCCGTCCCTGAGGGCCTGCATGGCCATGTCGCAGGCCGTCTCTCCCCTGATCCTGCCCAAAGACCTGACAGCCTCGCACCGCACTGTGCTATCCCCGTCATGCAGAGCCCTCTCCAGGCAGGCCAGGGCCTCTGCAGTATCGATGCCTTTGGTATCGCTTGTGAAGGTCTCTCCCATAAATGCGGCAGCCCTACGCCTGACCTCGACATCCTCATCCTCCAGCAGCCGTGCCACATCTGGCAGGGAATCGGTGTGACGGATCTTTGCAAGGCCCGTGACTGCCATTCCCCGAACCTCTGGCTCGGAGTAACTGAGCAGGCCTCTCAGGGCCTCGGCGGCCTGCAGGGAGCGCAGAGCCACCGCCGCCCGCAGCCGGACGTCCCTGGTGCTGTCCCTTTTCATGGCCAGCACCAGAGAGGATATAGCTTCTTCCCGTCCCAGGGCCTCCAGGGCGGCAGCGGACCATTCGCGAACGACGTGATCTGGATCGTTGAGCAGTGCCCGGCAGAGGGGCTCGACTGCTCTGGGGCTGCCTATCTTTCCCAAAATCCAGGCAGATTTGTATCTCATGTCGGAGAATTCGCCGCCCTCCAGTGCCCGGGCAACCTCGTCCACTGCTGCCTCCCCCAGGTTGACCAGCGCCCAGGCCGCCTTCTGCCTCTCGAAGTAGTCATCGCTTTTGCCAAGCAGTGCCACAAGTTCTCGAGCCGTATCCATGATAATTGCTCGGCATGCCATAATTTAAGCTTTATCGAGGCAATTAAGGTTAAATGGTAGCGCTGAGGTATGAACGGAAAGATTATGGCATATCTCTTCGGGCCCGTGCTCTCCCGCCGCCTGGGCCTCTCCATGGGCGTGGACCTGCTTAAATACAAGACCTGCAATCTGGACTGCGTTTACTGCGAACTGGGCAGGACAGCATGCCTCACGACCCGCCGGGATAGGTTCGTCTCGCGGGAGGGGGTCATATCTGAGATCGAGGCCAGGCGGGATGAGCCCTTTGACCACATCACATTTGCCGGCTCAGGCGAGCCCACCCTGAGCCTCGATCTGGGGGAGGTGCTGGCCAGGGCGAGGGAGATCGTCTCCGCCCCTGTGGCAGTAATCACCAACAGCACCCTGCTCTGCAGCCCTGCAGTCAGAAGAGAGGTGGCGAAGGCCGATGTGGTTCTGCCCTCGCTTGATGCGGCCAGCGAGAGGGCCTTTGGCGCTGTCAACAGGCCGGCTCCTGGCATTTTGGCCTCGGATATGATCCAGGGGCTCAAGGACCTTCGAAAGGAGTTCTCCGGGGAGATCTGGCTTGAGGTGATGCTCGTCAAGGGCGTCAATGATGGCGAGGCGGAGCTGATAGCTCGGGCGGCGGATGCAGTCTGTCCGGACCGAATTCAGCTCAATACTGTGGTGCGCCCCCCTGCAGATCCGGTCTCTGCCCTGAGCGAGGGGGATATGGAAAGGATGCTGGAGATATTTCCCGGAGCCGAGCTGATTCCGGACTGGGACTGGAGCGTTCCCCCCCGCATTCGCAGCCGCCTGCTGGAGCTGCTCTCCCGCCGGCCATGCACGCTCCAGGAGATCGGCGAGATCGCCGGTATCGATGAGAGAGATGCCATCAAGTACTGCAATATCATGGAGAATGAGGGACTGCTCGTCAGGAGAACGCACGGCGGAAGGCTGTACTTCTCTGCTGCGTACAGTGAGCAAGCTCTCCGTTTTTCGGCCGGATGAAGTTGTAACCATTGTTATACAAACCCTATTTAAACAGGTTCTGCCATTTGCCCCTTTGACTCTCATGACTTCGAAGAACAACAACTGCGATTTGTGCGTCCAGAAGGGCTCCTGCAAGGGCGAGATGGACGTGCGGCAGGTATCGGAATGCACAATCAATGTCGATCGCATGGCAAGGGTCAGGCACAAGATCATCGTCGCCAGCGGCAAGGGTGGCGTGGGCAAGAGCACTGTATCCGTGAACCTTGCCCGCGCCCTGCAGATGAGGGGAATGCGCGTGGGAATTCTCGATGCCGACATCACCGGCCCGGACATACCCAAGCTGCTGGGAATCGAGGATGCGAGGCTCTCTCAGGGTCCGGATGGGATAAAGCCGCCTGTTGCCGAAGGCATCAAGGCAGTCTCAATGGCCTTTGTCCTCTCCAGCCGCGACTCGCCTGTGGTCTGGCGCGGCCCCATGAAGATGGCTGCCATCAAGCAGTTCATCCAGGATATAGACTGGGGGGATCTGGACTTCCTGATCATCGACCTGCCGCCGGGCACATCCGACGAGCCCCTCTCGGTGGTGCAGCTCATCCCGGAGCTGGCCGGGGCCATAATAGTGACCACTCCCCAGGAGGTAGCGCTGCTTGACAGCAGGAAGGCTGTGAACATGGTGCTGGCTATGAAGCTGCCAGTGCTGGGCATCATCGAGAACATGTCTGGCCTGGCCTGTCCGCACTGCGGCGAGAATATCAGCATCTTCGGCTCGGGAGGAGGGCGGAGGATGGCTGAGGAGATGGACGTGCCCTTCCTTGGAGCGATTCCCATCGACCCGAGGGTCTGCGCCTTGGGCGACAGCGGCAGAACCTTCGTGGACAGCGTGACGCCAGCTGAGGGAAGCTTCAGCGGCGTTGTGGACCGGCTCCTGGAGATGTTCATCTTTAAATATCAGTGATGAGTTATGCCATGTGCGATGCCTCGCATACTTGTGAGCAACGATGACGGCGTTTACGCCGCAGGGCTGCAGGCGGCTGCAAAGAGCGTTCAGGGCCTGGGCCAGGTAGTGGTGGCCGCTCCCTCCGGGCAGAAGAGCGGAGTGGGAAGGTCGGTCTCGGTCTTTGAGCCGCTGCGCTACGTCGATGTCAACTTGAACGGATTTCGGGCTTATGCAGTCACAGGCACTCCGGTGGACTCGGTGGTCATAGGCATCTTCGCCATCATGAAGGGAGAGATGCCGGACCTGGTGGTATCCGGCATCAATGTTGGGGAGAACATCAGCACAGATACTGTCACCACCAGCGGCACCATTGGAGCGGCCCTTGAGGCTGCCAGCTACGGCATTCCCGCCATCGCAGCCTCCCTTCAGGCTATAGACCAGGGTGACAAGTTCGATATGCACCATGGGGCCAGGCACAGCTTTGATGTGGCCACCACTGTCCTGCGCCGCGTGGCCTCCAGGGTCCTGGAAAAGGGGCTTCCTCAAGGCGTCGACCTTCTCAACCTCAATGTGCCGGTCTCGGCCACAGAGGATACGGAGATCGTGGTGACGAGGCTTGCCCGAAAGATATTCAAGACAGCGGTAGAGGAGCGCTTCGATCCCAGGGGCAGGGCATACTACTGGATCGACGGGGACCTGATCTGCTGCGATGAGGAGGGCACTGACGTGCAGACGCTCTACCAGGACAGGAAGATCTCACTGACGCCGCTCAGCCTGGACTCGACTGCGAGGATCGACTTCAAAGAGATAGAGGGGCTGTTTTAGCCGCGATTCTGATAGATGCAATCGAGATCTCTTACAGGGCTCATCGCCGTAGTTCCGGATATGACGCCGCACCGCATGGCAGCGAATCCGGCGCCGACCTCGCTGGCCAGGGCATATACTTAGCACGATGCCGCAGGGGAGAAGTCCGCAGGCAGAGCCACCTCAACCCTCATGGCCTCCTGCACTCCGAGAGCACCTGGCGGGCAGGCAGCCGCCCCGGTGGCGATATACCTCTTCAAATAGCCCCAGGTGATGAGGATCTCTCCGGGCAGCTTGATGCACTTGGGCAGTATATGCCGCCCCCGCTCCCTGGCCGCCCTGCACCCTCCGCAGCCCTCTCTTCTGTGGGCGCACCTTTTATTGCAGGCTGCCGCGGTCCTGAGCAGCACCTCTCCCACATCAATACAGATTGGCGGCTCAAGGACGCTGCGGGCATAGACCGCCGCCGCCATGACGAAGAAGGATAGATTCTCAATTGTGCTCTGGGACCATATCCGGCATAGATACTTCATTATCCTGGGATTGATTTCAAGTGCAGCCTGCTCCACCAGTGCCCGGTAGCCGGCGGCAGTTGGCATCAGCAGCACCCGGTCGAATTCGAACGCCTTCCCGGTGGCCCTGCCATCAACCAAGAGCGCGAGCCTTTGACGGCCATCTACATGGGGATTGTCCTTCATAGCTCTCTTTTGCGGGTTCCTTTCTTCGGCGCAGATGTGATCAGGGTCCTCTTTGCAGTGCAGGTCCCTCTCAAGCATCTTCGAACTAAATACCCACACTAAAGCCGTTCTTCTCCATGGCAAATAAAATTTATCAGGCTTGATCGACCAATATAATTATAATTCAGGTAAGATAGATTTATATCTACAGAATAGAACCAATAATACCAGTCTAAAAGGCATTTAAATAACTCAATCAATCTTAACCTTAAAAAAAGGATTAAAATTGAATAAGAATGCCTTTAAAGTTTCAAATAATGTAAGGCGATTTGAAATGGATGAAGCTAAATCGGATAAATCTGCACAGACTGCGAATCAGGGTCTGTACTATCCACCCCGCGATCTGGTTGAGAACTCCAATGTCATGGCCTGGATGAAGCAGAAGGGCCTCAAGACAGAGAGCGAGATGCGACAGTGGTGCTCTGCCAATTACGTCCAGTTCTGGGACGAAATGGCCAAAACCTATGCCGACTGGTTTGAGCCCTACAAGCAGACATTGCAGTGGAAGGCGCCCTTCGCCAAGTGGTTCATTGGCGGCAAGATCAATGCTGCCTACAATGCAGTGGACAGACACGCCAAATCCTGGCGGCGCAACAAGTTAGCCTACATCTTCGTGGGCGAGCCGGTCGGCGACGTCCGCAAGATAACCTACTACGAGCTGGCCCGGGAGGTAAATCGATTTGCAAACGCCCTCAAGGCCCAGGGCATCAAGAAAGGCGACCGGGTTGGCATATATCTGCCCATGATCCCGGAGCTGCCAGTGGCCATGCTGGCCTGCGCCAAGATCGGAGCTGTTCATGTAGTCGTGTTCTCCGGATTTTCCGCAGTGGCCGTCCGGGACAGGCTGGAGGACTGCCAGCCGAGGCTCCTCGTCACATGCGACGGCTCTTACCGGCGTGGCAAGCCCATAGCCACCAAGCCACAGGCAGATGAGGCCATCGCCGGGCTGGACTGCATTGAGAAGGTCGTTGTGGTAAAGAGGAACGGCCAGGAGACAGCCATGAAGGATGGCAGGGATGTCTGGTGGGACGATTTCGTGGCCGGACAGGCTGCAGACTGCGAGACGCTTCCCATGGACAGCAGCGATCCGCTGTTCATCCTCTACACAGCAGGAGCGGCAGGCAAGCCACGCGGCATAGTGCACACCCACGGCGGCATGTGCGTCGGGCCGGCCTTTACAACCTCCTGGGTCTTCGACATCAAGGACACAGATGTCTACTGGTCCACCGCAGACATCGGATGGATCACCGGCCACTCCTACATAGCCTACGGCCCGCTCTGCCTGGGGGCTACAAGCATCATGTACGAGGGCTCTCCCGACTATCCGGACTTCGGCCGCTGGTTCAAGATCATTGAGGACTACGGAGTCTCGGTGATCTACACTGCGCCGACCGCCATCAGGATGTTCATGAACGAAGGGCCATCCTGGCCCCAGAGGTACGATCTCTCCACAGTCCGGCTCATGGGCTCTGTTGGCGAGGCCATGAACCCCGATGCCTTCATATGGTGGAGGAGGTACGTGGGAGGCGGATTTGCCCCGATCATGGACACATGGTTCCAGAGCGAGACCGGCTCCCAGGTGATAGCCCCCCTGCCCATCACCCCGCTCAAGCCAGGCTCGCCCAGCTTCCCCCTGCCAGGCTACAATGTGCAGGTGGTCGACGACTCTGGCCTTCCAGTCCCAGCCGGCATGACAGGGAACATCGTAATCACAGAGCCCTGGCCATCCATGCTTCGCGAGGTCTACAGGGATCCGGCCAGGTACAGCGAGACCTACTGGTCCGCATTCCCTGGCAGGTATCACTCCGGAGACAAAGCCCGCGTCGATGAGGACGGATACATCTGGGCTTTAGGAAGGGGAGACGATGTCCTGAAGGTGGCCGGCCACAGGATCTCCAATGCCGAGGTCGAGGCCTCAGCGGAAAAGCACCCCTCCGTGGCAGCAGCCGCAGTCATTGGCAAGCCGGACAGGGTCAAGGGAGAGAGCATCGTGGTCTATGCAGTGCTCAAGCCCGGGATAAAGGGCGACGCGGCTCTCGAGAAGGACATAAAGAACTTCGTCCGAAAGACTCTGGGCCCCATAGCCATCCCATCCGATGTGATCTTCGTATCGGATATCCCCAGAGACAAGGCAGGCAAGCCGGTAAGGCCGCTCATCAAAGCCAGAGCACTTGGAGAGGGCCTGGGAGACACATCAGCCGTGGCCAATCCCGGGGCTCTGGATGCCATAACGCCCATCGCCAAGAAATAGGCTGAAGCGAGAAAACCTGGGAGAAGAGGTGGGGCGCATGAATGCATCCTGCATCTCTCCTTTCTTTTAGCTAACATCATTTGCTGTCATCAAATCCAATCTGAAGGTGCGTTCCATCGCAGAAGGGCTTCTTCTTCGAGCCGCCGCATCTGCATAGGGCATATGTCCCTTCACCGGCCAGCACATTGCCTCCGCTGTCCAGCAGGGCCACATCTCCCTCCACCAGCAGCGGTCCGTTCTTCGCCGTCTTGATCTGAGCCGTACCATGAACTTCGCTTGCGCCCATATCTTCCCCCTCCAGCTCATCCTCTGATCTCCTTTTGCAGGTAAGCGCTCCGGAAGGGCACCGGCCTACAACCTCTATGATCTCCTCTGAGCTTGCTCCCTGCATATTCACCCATGGCGATCTGTCCTTATTGAATACGGCCGGCAGTCCTTTTACGCACTCTCTGGCGTGGATGCATTTCTCAGGTCGCCAGATTACAGATATCTCATCATTGGAATATATCCTCATCGATAGCAGAATGCGCCTCCTCCTACTATGTTTTTTTGATAGTCCGCGTCCGGCCAGAGCAGGGGGGGTGCCTTGAATACCACAGGCTGCTCCCGGATCATTTATTCATATCGGTATGAATCCATTTTTAATGGCTATCTGCTGGCCCTCCGGGCTGAGCACATAGTCGATGAATGCCTGGGCTCCGGGGGAGGGCCGCCCGAGGGTCACAAAGTACAGCTTTCTGGCGAGAGGGTATGTCTCATTCTTGATATTTTCGATGCTCGGATAAACCCCGTCCAGAGAGAGCACCCTGGTGTCCCCCCGCATGACATAGCTGTATCCCATGTAGCCGATGGCGTTGTCGCTGCGCTGGATGGCCATCTTGACCTCAGAGCTGTCCGCAGCCTCGATGATCACTCCGGGCGACTCCGCCTCCCTGCTGCCCATGATGACCTCCTGGAAGGTATCCCTGGTACCGGATCCGGGCTTTCTGCCGATAACGAATATCTCCGCATACGGGCCGCCCACATCCTCCCAGTTGGTGATGTCTCCGGCATAGATCTGCTTTACCTGATCACGGGTCAAAGAGGTCACGCCGCCGTCGTATACATCAGGGCTCACCACCAGGCAGATGGCATCATACCCCACTGGCTGGACCATAAAACGGGTTGTTGGAGTCTCATACCTCTGCCGCTCCTCCAGCTTCAGCTCCCGCGAGGCCATCGCAATATCGGACCGGCCCTCAGCCACATCGGTGATGCCCACACCCGTTCCCCCAGATGTGACTGTGACGACGTACCTGTCCTGCAGAATATTGTACTCTTCCGCCGCCAGCTCGGCCAGGGGCATGACATTGGTAGATCCTGATAAAGAGACCTTCGTCTCCCTGCCCTCCCCTGCTGCTGCAGCCAGCAAAATAACCAGCAGCAATATCAGTAGCTTGCTTTTACCGCTCATCATATCTATAAACGGCATACTATTATGTAAGGTTATTGCCGCCAGAGCCTGGGATGTTTGCGGAGGACGGCGAAATGCTCCGGATTGGCACGAACCCCTGCTCCGCGGCAATGCTCTGCCCCACCTCCCCCTGCACAAAGTCGATGAACGCCTGCGCGCCGGCAGAGGGCTCCCCATATGTGTAGAAGTACAGATGCCTGTGCAGATCGTAAAGACCTAGCTTAATGTTCTCGTATGTCGGCATCACTCCGTTATAGGCTATGCCGCTGACGCCTCCGCCCAGATAGTTAAACCCAAGGTAGCCGATGGCTTTGTCGCTGCCATTGATGGCTGTCTTGACCTCGGCCCCGCTCATGGCCACTGTATCCACTCCGGGAGTTTCGGCATCCGTGCTGCCCATGACATTCTCATTGAAGCTGTCCCTGGTCCCAGAGCCGTACTCCCTGCAGATCACAAAGATATCCTTATCCGGACCGCCCAGCTGCATCCAGTTGGTGATGTTTCCGGAATAGATATCCCGAACCTGGCTGCGGTTCAGGCTGACCACTCCCGCCTCGTATATTGCCCGGCTCACGCCAATGCTGATGCCGTCAAAGCCCACTTCAAACTCCCTGAAGGAGTCTCCGAACCTCTCGATCTCCCCGGCTGTGACCTGGCGGGAGGCCATGGCTATATCGTTCTTTCGCTCGGCTATGCCTAAAATGCCGGCCCCCGTGCCGCCGGCGGATACCGATACAACATAATCGCTCTGCTGGAGATTGAACTGCTCAGCCGCGGCTTCTGCGAGAGGCATCACAGTAGAAGACCCCGAGACTTTGACATCACTGACCAGAGCCGGGCAGGGAGCGATGCCCGCCAGCAGTGCAGATATGAAGATGACTGTTAACTTTCTAATGAACCCCACCGGCAGGAGATGCACCGCCAAAATATGTAAAGCTATCGTCGAAGATGATCGGATGATGCGTTCAGAAGGAATAGACTTTGCTGCCTTCCGAGATCATTTCCCGGGCTAGCAGCTCATAAAAATTATCTGTCGCAGATGCATAGCATCCGGCATCAAGCCCCCTGGCCTCAATGTCCTCCCTGCAGGCCCGGATTTGCAGCTCTCTGCCGGATAGGGCATTCAGCAAATTATAGACGCCATCTCCTGCGAGGTAGAGGACGGCTTTTTCCGAATGCTGGAGCATGAGCAAGCACAGCTTTGTGCGGCTGCTGCTGGGGGGCCTGGTCAAAAGGAAGACCTCTCTTTTATCCATACTTCGCCATCTCCCCGACAGATCTCTCACACATAACAAAATATTTTATATATATATGAGGCATTCTGCGGCCCTTATATGCTCTATGAATTGCTCTTCATCAACCAGTTCCACCCGTTCCATTAAAGCCATGCTCAAGAGGCCTCTCTCCGCCAAGGAGGGCTCGTGCGCCAGAACTGTGATCTCCGGATAGGCATAAATTATGTCATAGAGGTTCGGCACCTGCAGAGACCGGCTGTCCTGGCAGGCCAGGGCCAGGTAGACGCCGTCGGCGTACAGGCCGACTGTCACATCCATTTTTACGCACACAGCAGCGGCATTGAGTATGCCGTAAGCCCTCTCGCTGCCGTAGGGGGCGCTCTCAAGCAGATAGAAGACGGATTTCATGCCCTTTACCCCGATAAGGAGATCACCCTGTCGCTCTCCTCTATCATCCTTGCCAGATCGTAAAGGCTGCTGATCTTTATCCCCTCGTAATAATCCGGGCAGATGCCTTCTCCATCGGCCAGGTAGCCCCTGGCGGCGGCGCATCTGGCACAGGCCCTGATAACGGCCCCTCTCTCTGCCAGCTCCTGAAACAGCCTGCCTGCCTCTGCAAAGAGGGAGGGCTGCTGCCCCCGCCTGGCTATGTGAACCGCATCCAGGTAGAGAAATATGTTCACATGAGATATCTTGAGGGCCTCGGATGCGATTTTGCAGGCCATCTCCGCATACTCGGAGATATAAGGCCCGTCCGTGAGGATGATGGTTATGCTCTTTATTTCGTTCACCACCACAGAGGCGCTCGGCATGGCCTAATCGCCTTCAAATGTATTCCATCAGAGCTGTGAGATGCTCCAGGCTCGCTGCATACCTGGCCTCCAGCAGAGGAGAGCACCTGTTCAAAGAGGCCTCCCCTGCCACCAGCCTGATTGCAAAGGCATAGCAGCTCTGCTCCCCGCAGATGCGGCAGTCTGTCCCGGGCAGATATTTGTAGATCTCTGCATGGTCCACTTTGACCTTCTCCCTGGCCGCCGGGGTCACTCCCCTGACAATGGCCTGGTTTATTGCCGTCTTCAGCTCATCCAGAAGCCTGCGCGCCTCTTCACCGCTGCCTATCATCGTCATTGTCACACTGCCTGTGGAGTAGATGGTGATGAGGATGCTGCCCCTCTGGATTATGAGGGCCCCGATCCTCTCGGAGTACCTGGCTCTCGGAAAGATGGGCTCCAGCAGCTTGAGGGCCCCGCCCAGGGGCGGCTGCAGGCGGGCGATAACCCTGAACTTGCTGCTGTCGGCAATGCAGGGAAGCAGCTGCCGCACCTCCACAACATCTATAGGGCTCGTGCCGGACAGCTCCTTCTTCGCTTCGCAGGGGCCCTGTGACCTGGCCTGCAGGAAGTTCCTGCCGAACTCGGTGATGGCTATATTTCCGCCCTTCAATTCTGCGAGGCCCGCCTGCTCGAGCATCTGCAGGTGATAGTCGAGCATGCCTCCTCCCGCGGCCTTTTCGACCTCCTCTCTCGTTCTCTCTTTTTCAACCAGCATGGCCATGATCTTTCTTCTCGCAGCATTGGCCATGGCATTGCTTACGAGCCTGACGTCAGCCGGCGATCCTGGCATCTTGTTATCACCTTCTCGTTATAAGTCACATGAGACACTCCCCGACTTGTAGTATTTCTCCTTCAGCTTTAAAGCGACATTCACCAGGGCAACGAGCACAGGAACCTCGATGAGCGGACCTATCACCGCAGCAAAGGCCTCCTGGGAGGCTATGCCGAAGACGCCCACCGCCACCGCTATTGCCAGCTCGAAGTTGTTGCTGGCGGCGGTAAATGAAAGGGCAGCCGTGTTTTCATAATTCACTCCAAGCCTGTAGGCCATGAAGAAGCTCGCAAAGAACATGAGCAGGAAGTAGACGAGCAGGGGCACAGCCACACGCACCACATCCTGGGGAAGCTGCACTATGTAGTCTCCCTTGAGTGAGAACATGACCACGATGGTGAAGAGCAGGGCCAGGAGGGTGAGGGGCGAGATTTTGGGAATGAACCGGCTCTCGTACCAGCTCCGCCCCCGAACCCTGATCAGGGAAAACCTGGTGATGATGCCTGCCAGAAACGGCACGCCCAGATATATGAAAACGCTCTCTGCAATCTGGGGCATGGTGACGGCGACAGCGGTCCCTTCAGCCACACCCAGGGCCGCAGGCAGAACGGTGATGAATACATAGGCGTAGACAGAGTAAAAGATGACCTGGAATACTGAGTTGAGACCCACAAGGGCGGCGCAGTACTCTGTGCATCCGCAGGCCAGCTCATTCCAGACTATGACCATGGCTATGCATCTGGCGAGGCCGATGAGGATTATGCCGTACATGAGATGTGGGTAGTCTCGCAGAAAGAGCACCGCCAGTGCAAACATCAGGACGGGGCCCACGACCCAGTTTTGAATAAGGGAGAGGCCCAGGACCTTCCTGTCAGTAAAGACCCTGCCCAGCTCTTCATACTTTACCTTGGCCAGGGGCGGGTACATCATCAAAATGAGGCCGATGGCGATGGGTATCGATGTCGTGCCGATCTGCAGACTCAATATGAAATCTGTGATTCCCGGTGCATAGTAGCCTATTGCTATCCCCAGGAACATGGCCGCAAATATCCAGACTGTGAGGTACCTGGATATGAAGTCCAGTCCCCTGCCGACCCCGTTTGACATTTGGATCCTCCATAATAAATTAAGACTTATCATTTGAAGCTGCACCATTCATTTTGCTGATGCAGGCTTCCTTCATCAGCCTGGCCATATTGAGCATCTCAATCACAGCTCCTTCGGAGAGCCTGTATCTGGACCATCTTCCGTCTTTTCGCTCTTTTATGAGGCCGGCATCCTTGAGAATGGAAAGATGATGGGATGTGCTGGATTGAGGCCGACCCAAGCCGACCATGATCTCGCAGACGCATAGCTCGCCTTCACGAAGAAGGGAAAGAATCTTGAGGCGGCAGGGATCTGCCATGGCCCTGAATATCTCTGCCTCCAACTCGATTTCTTTTTCGTCCAATTTTTCTGTTATGGAACGCAGCCTATCGACCTTGCATTCGGCCTTATCGGCGTCTCCAATCAGCCGCGTCATCCTGTTGACAGCCTCTTCCGGAATACATGCCATTTATCAATCCCTTTCAGCAGCAACTGCAGCTCTTTTGAGCGATGAGTCTGCTCTCTTCACGCCTGAGACAGCTCTCGCATATCCTGATTCGTCCTCTCTCTTTGTGGCTTACTATGAAGAGGGATTTCGCTTCTTTTTCGCATACATCGCATTTTGCACTCATATTACAATCACTCATATCCAGTAATTTCGATATATAAGATTTTCCGTAATAATGCTGTGTTGAATAATTCTAGGCGTTGTGATCAATAGCTGTCGATTCTTACCAAATTTTGATTTGTATGAGTTGGCTCTATGCTGTCGGATTACTAAACATTATTCAACACAGCACATGTATTACTCCTTAGACCTCCATGTCGAAAGACATATATCCAATAATTTCGATACGACGTCCAGGCTTCATCACAGTATCCGCGAGATACCGATGCTGCATGAATGAGTGTGGATTGTAGATATCGAAATAGTAACCCGAATTGAATGACTTGAATTAAAGAGGAGAGTGTATCATGGAGATAATCAAGAAAACTGCTTGTATAGCTTCATTAATTGCTGTAGTGCTTCTGGCACTCAGCTTCAATGCATTGGGTGTCGAATACCCAGTAGGATCGGGAAATGATGACTGGTGGACGACATATCCGGACCAGTCCTCTGCAGCCGGCGAAGACATCGGTCATCCGTCGTGGGTTATAGACGCACTGAAGAGCAAGCCTGTGCTGATCTATGTGCACAAATCCTGTGATTATTGTGCACCTCAGACGGAAGCCGTGCAGAATATCACAGAAGAATTCAACGGCCAGATAAACGTTTTCTTGATAAGCGCCGAAGGCGATGATTCAAGGTCTGAGGAGGCCTTGCAGGCATACGATCCTAACGGCGGCACCATGTATGTGCCTCTAACTGTTGTGCTCACACTTGCACCCGATTTCGATGGAGATGTCGTTCCAGTCTGGCATAGCACAGATGAGGTCACGGGTGAGAATTGGATCAAGAGCTATGTGGAGGACGCCATAAGCAAATACGATGAAAACTCTGCTGACTGGAATTCCTGAGCGAGAGCCTGACATAGCGGGATTGCTTGTATGACAATAAAATGCGAAAAATCCCTAATTTCAGGGTCTATCACACTTTTTACCGTCCTTTGCTTCATCCTCTTTCTCGTAAGCTGCCAGGCTTTCAGTCAGGAGACAAAGGCACTGGCCCCTGATTTTCAGGCAGTGGACTGTCAGGGCAGGAGCCTATCTCTGAGCGACTATCGAGGAGAGTCTCTCCTTCTTCATATCACAAATATCGAAAATCGAGGATTCCTAATAACTTCAGGTCTCCTATCAGATATACGGCTCAGCCAACGATTCAACCATTTTTCCGCTCTTCAGACGCCAAATTTCCTTGATTAACCATCTTTTTCGGTTATTCTTCGA